>MDTA01004583.1_pt1 | contig 14880 bp, 16 predicted proteins | sample 811151 | NCBI WGS metagenome assembly MDTA01 (sample SAMN05326648, study PRJNA326480) | marine metagenome | isolation source: seawater | place: Indian Ocean: South | collected 2010 | reverse complement strand
CTGTGGCTAAAAGAGATTGTTATGATGTCTTAGGTATCCCAAAAGGTGCATCTAAAGACGATATAAAAAAAGCTTATAGAAAATTAGCATTAAAATATCATCCAGATAAAAATAAAGGTGACAAATCCTCTGAGGAAAAATTTAAAGAGGCAAGTGAGGCTTATCACATTCTCTCAGATGAAAAGAGGAAAGCAAATTATGATCAATTTGGCCACGCGGCGTTTGAAGGGGGAGGTGGCGGTGGTTTCCAAGGCTTTGGAGGATTTGACTCCTCGTCCTTCTCAGATATTTTTGAGGATTTTTTTAGTGATTTTGGCGGGAGTTCATCTAGAAGAACGAATAATAGAGGAAATGATTTAAGATACGATGTGAGCATAAGTTTAGAGGAGGCTTACGAAGGAACTGAAAAAAACGTTAGGTATACAACTTATAAATCATGCAAATCTTGTTCGGGAAGCGGAGCCGCAAAAGGGTCTAAACCAGTCAGGTGTGATTATTGTTCTGGTAGAGGTAAAGTAAGGACTAATCAGGGGTTTTTCACCGTTCAACAAACCTGCCCTCAGTGCAGTGGTTATGGTGAAATGATTGGAACACCTTGTGATAACTGCAGTGGAAATGGAAAAGTGCAATCAAACGAAAATGTAACTGTTAAAATTCCGAAAGGTGTTGATGATGGTACAAGAATAAGATTGTCTGGTAAAGGTGAAGCTGGATCTAAAGGTGGTTCAAGCGGAGATTTATATCTTTTTATTTCTATTGATAATCATAACATTTTTAAAAGATCTGATGAAAATTTATACTATGAATTACCAATTTCTTTTTCTGACGCTGCATTGGGAATGTCAGTAGAAGTACCATCGATAGACGGAGGTAAATCTAAAATTAAAATACCCGCAGGAACACAACACGGAAAACAATTCAGATTAAAAGGTAAAGGCATGCCAATTCTTAGAAGAACTATTTTTGGAGATCTTTACATTAGAGTTGTAACTCAAGTCCCTACCTCTTTATCAAAAAGACAAAAAGAAATTTTGGAAGAATTTAATGATATTGAGTCAAATAAGCCAGATCCAGTAATAAAAAATTTTTTTGAAAAAGCTAAAAAATTTTGGAAAAAGTCTTAATTTAAATGGAAACTGATCAAATAATGTCTGCAATTTTTCTAATTGCAGTACTAATATTAATCTTACCTGGCTTTTTATCCACTAATAATAAGTTGAAACAATTTTTTAGAAATTTATCTATCTGGACTATAATTACTCTTATAATTATTGTAGTTATTTACTTAATTAGATAATGAAAAAAATTAATTTAGCGATCACAGGATGTATGGGTAGAATGGGTCAACAACTCATAAAATCAGCCAAAAAAAATAAGACATTTAAAATTATATCTTTAACCGAGAACCGAGATATAAATCGAAAAATTTTTGGAATTAAGCCTCAAACCAATTCAGAAGAGGCGTTTAAAAAAGCAAATATAATAATTGATTTTACTGTTCCAAAATGTACTTTGGAAATTCTTAAAATTGCTGCAAAACAGAAAAAAAGAGTTGTGATTGGAACAACAGGCTTCACTAGGAAAGAAGAAAACATTATAAAAAAAATTTCAAGGAAAATACCAATTTTAAAAGCTGGAAATATGAGTTTGGGAGTAAATCTTTTAATGTATTTAACAGAAATAGCCTCAAAATCACTTAATAAAAACTTTTTAAGTAAAATTTATGAAGCACATCATAAATACAAAAAAGATTATCCGTCTGGGACTGCTTTAATGTTGGGTAAAGGAATAGCAGTTGGAAGGAACAGAAATTTTTATAGTATAATCGGAAAAAAATATTTAAACAAAAAATTTTTCCCTTACGCAAATAAGATTAACTTCAACTCGATAAGAAAGGGAAGCGTAATAGGAGAGCACGAAGTAAAATTTTCTAGTGGAAAAGAAATAATAACATTAAATCACGAATCTTTTGATAGAGCTCTTTACTCTGAAGGTGCTCTTGTTGCTGCAAAATGGTTATTTAAAAAAAATTCTGGTCTCTACTCAATGAGAGATCTTTTAAATTTTAAGTGAACAACAAAGATAAATCAAAGATCATTATTCGGATCTTGAATGAAAAATATCCAAAAGTTCCCATACCGCTAAATTATAAAAATACATTTACACTTCTTCTGTCAGTTTTACTCTCGGCTCAGTGTACTGATGTGAATGTAAATAATGTTACTAGAGACATTTACCCAAAATATAATAAACCTGAGCATTTTGTTAAATTAGGTAGAAAAAGAATTGAAAGTTTAATTAAAAGAATTGGTATTTTTAGAGTTAAAGCTAAAAGTATTTTTTATTTGTCAAAATCATTAATAGAAAAACATAAAGGTAAGGTACCAAAAACTTATGAAGAATTGGAAAAATTGCCAGGAGTTGGTCATAAAACTGCTAGTGTAGTTATGTCACAAGGTTTTGGTTATCCTGCTTTCCCTGTTGATACGCATATACATAGGCTTGCTCAAAGATGGGGTCTTACTAATGGAAAAAATGTTACACAAACTGAAATAGATCTAAAAAAAATTTTTCCAAAGAAAATTTGGAATAGACTTCACTTACAAATAATCTGGTATGGCAGAGAATATTGTAAAGCACGAGATTGTCACGGAATAACTTGTAAAATCTGTAAAAGCTGTTATCCAAATAGAAAAAAACCAGTTAAAACTAAGAAAGCATAAATATAATTTATGAAAATTTTAGGGATAGGTAATGCAATAGTAGACGTTCTTTGCAAAGTAGAAGAAAGTTTTCTTCAAAACAACTCTTTAACTAAAAGCACTATGAAACTGGTTGACGAGAAAGAATTTAAATTATTATTATCAAATCTTAAGATTGAAGAAACAGTAGCTGGAGGTTCTGTTGCGAATTCAATTGTGGGTCTTTCTCAGTTGGGAAACGATGTTGGTTTTATAGGAAAAATAAGCGATGATGAACTTGGTGCAAAATATGAAGATGGATTGAAAAAAGAAAACGTTCAATATTTTTATTCAAAAAAGCAAGAAAAAATTCCTACTGGAACTTGTTTAATTTTAATTACACCAGACTCTGAGAGGACAATGGTAACCTTTTTGGGGACAGCAGGTAAAATTAATGAAAATGATATTAATATTAATGCTGTAAAAAAAAGTGAACTTTTATTTCTTGAGGGTTACTTATGGGATGAAGGAGAACCTAGAAGAGCATTTGATACAGCTATAAGTAATTCTAACAAAGTTGCTATGTCTCTTTCTGACTTATTTTGTGTCGAGAGGCACAAAGAGCATTTTTTAGAATTGGTGAAAAACAAATTAGACATCACTTTTACTAATGAACAAGAAATAATGTCATTAATTAACAGTAAAAAGTTTGAAGATGTAATTGAATTTTCAAAAAAAATAAGAAAATTAGTAGTGATTACAAGAGGAGAAAAAGGAGCTCTAGCAATTAAAAACAATGAAGTATTTGAAACAACCGCCCCAAGAAATCTAAAAATTAAAGATTTAACCGGAGCTGGTGATTTATTTGCAAGTGGATTTCTTCACGGATATCTAAACGAAAAATCATTAAAAGAAAGCTTAATTAAAGGTACCGAAATGTCTTCCAAAGTAATTCAAATTATTGGAGCTAGGATAAATTAATTTATTTTTTCTTTCTTTTAAAACTACCCTTACCTTTTTTTGGTTTAATTACCCTTTTTCTATATTTATTAGTGAATAAATCAATTGCAATTTTATTTCTTTTTTTCAAATGTAATATCCCTTTTTATCATTGAGAATAAAATCATTATCAGAGAATTTATCATTAATTTTTTTTCTTAGTCTATAAATATGAGTTTCTACTGTGTGAGTATCAGCATTTGAAGAATAGTTCCAAACAAACTTCAAAATTTGATCTTTAGATATTGGTTTTTTGTTATTCAAAAAAATTTCAATTAGTTGAACCTCTTTTTCTGTTAAGATTATAAATTTATCGATTTTAAATAATTTTTTTTCATTTTTATCTAAAATATATTTTTTGACTTTTATCGATGAATTATCACTAAACTCTTTTTTGATCATACTTTTCTCAATCAATGAGTTAAAATCACTAACTGTAGTTGGTAATGATAAAAAGCCTTCAAATAGTCTCTCAGCAACCCTTTGCTTTTTATCTAAAGCAATTATTTTAATACAATTATGTGTATCGATAATTTTTCTAATTTCTGGCTCTTTAAGACATTCGCGATGGAATAGTACAATATTTAGTTTTTCAGAGATTTCTTCATTAAGATCATTTTGAGAATAAAAGTTAAACTTTAAATAAGTTTTAAGTTCGTTTATTGTAGATACAAAATTAATTGGGCCCAAGATTAAAACATTCAATTTATGCATATATATGTAAAAAAAAATTATCTTTTTTTTAATGATTATAAAGTAAAATGTGCTGTTGGTAAAAGAGGAATTGGTACTAAAAAAACAGAAGGTGATCTTATCACGCCAAAAGGTGAGTATAAAATTAAATCAATCCTTTATAGAAAAGATAGAGAAAAAAAATTAAATAGTAAGATTAAAAAAAATGTAATCCTCAAAAACATGGGTTGGTGTGATGATCCTAAATCAACTAAGTATAATCAGCTAATTAATTTTCCTTTCAAATATTCAGCAGAAAAACTTTACAGAAAAGATAATATCTATGACATTATTTTAGTTATTGAATATAATATGAAACCAATCAAAAAAAATAAAGGTAGCGCAATTTTTTTGCATATTACAAAAAAGAATTTTAAACGTACAGAAGGATGCGTAGCTATCAAAAAGAAAGATTTAAAGAAGATCATTTTAAAATTAAATAAAAAGTCTAAACTGATAATCAGTTAACCTCTTTTACCAAATATAAGACTTCCGACTCTTATAAATGTAGCGTTCGATTTTACTGCTTCTAAATAATCAGATGACATACCCATGCTTAAATCCGATAAACCCAAAGTTTTACCTAAATTACTTAATGATTGAAAATATTTTTTAGAATTTTGATCATTTGGAGGTATGATCATTAATCCAATAATATCCAAATTTTTTTCTTTAGAACAATAGTCATAAAAATTTTCAACTTCACTTGTAGGAATACCAGATTTTTGTAATTCATTACCAATATTTACTTGAATAAAATATTTCAATTTTTTTCCAAGATTTTTTTCATTTTTATGTAGCAGATCAGCTAGTTTCTGGTTATCTAATGAATGAATGTAATCAAATATTTCAACTGCATTTTTGGCTTTGTTGCTTTGTAATTTCCCTACCATATGTAATTTAATACTTCTGTTTTCATTTTTAACTTGTTTCCATTTAATAACCGCCTCTTGAACTTTATTTTCACCAAAATGATTGTGGCCTAGATTAATTAGCGGTCTAATATGATCTATTGGAAAAGTTTTGCTAATTGCAACAATATTTACAGGTTTTTTTGGCTTTAAATTAATTATATTAGAATTTATTCTTTTAAAACTTTCAACTATGTTACTCATATGTTTGCCTTTAAAAAAAAATATTTTTTAATAATTGAAAATACCAAAGATATCGATTTAAAGAAAATTAAAAAACGTGGGAAATTTGTTATCATTTATAGAAATGCTAGAATAACTGAGAAAATTAATAGTTTAAAAAAATTTAGAAAAGATTGTCGTTTAAAACAGGTTAGCTTTTACATAGCAAATGATCTTAGTCTTGCTATTAATTTAAAATCTGATGGAATATATTTATCATCACACAATCGCGGATTTAAATCATTAAATTTTAGAAGTTTTAATTTCGATATAATTGGTTCAGCTCATGACATTAAAGAGGTGTTTTTGAAAAAAAAACAAGGTTGTAAGAACATATTATTTTCCAGACTTTTTAGAGTATCCTACAAACCAGAGATGTCTTACATGGGCTTAAATAGATTTAACAGTTTTGTGCTTAAAAATTCAAAAAAAATAGTACCTTTAGGTGGAATTAAACTTAGTAATTTGAACAAAATGAAGAGTGTAAATTCTGAGGGGTTTGCGCTTATGTCAGAAATAAAAAAAAAGCCGGCTAATATAATTAACCGGCTTTTTTAAATTGTTACGTATATCTACAATTAGAATGCAACAGAAACACCAAGTGTTCTTGTGTCATCTTTTGTATCAGTCGCGTAACCAGCGTTATCAGTTTGTGCGTCTTGGAAACCGATAGTCATACCTCCAACAGTGTAACCAATGTTTATTGCAGTGGTATCCTGTAGGAAATTCTCTGTATCATTATCGTGTCTGTAAGACTCGTAGCTATTGTATGAAATAGATAGTGAATCATTAATAGCGTAAGATATACCGATTACTTCGTCTTTGTAGAACGTTTCTTCTGTAGCTTTTGTAGCTTGACCTTCGTTATGGTATTTCTTTTGTATACCAAGAGAGAAAGGACCAGCTGCATAGTTCAACGCCACTGTACCTTCGTACAAGTCGTCTGTTTCTGCTACTCTAGAAATATCTTGTTCTGAGTATCCTACTTTTAATGTTGCGCCATCAAGTGCACCACCAATTGCAGGAAGGTCAGCTAAGTTTGTAGCTATGCTGATTGAAGTACCAGAACCAACTAAAGCATTAGCATCGCTAGAATTTGCGTTATCTGCGTTTTTCGTGCTGTCAGTTTTTGGATAGTACTTAGCGTTAACTGCACCTAATACTGGTACTGAAAATTTAAAGCCTACACCCATTTGACCGGCTAATCCACCGATATCATTAGATGTGTACGTTCCTGATCCTGAACCGTTTGCTTCTTCGTAAGCTGTTGGCGTTACGTCATCAATCGCGTCTACTGGGTCAGAGTCTGAACCAACGTAAATATCCACTAATCCCCCTACGTTACCGAATGAAATTTGTGAATTTCCGTATGTTAGACTGTCACCTGTATCTTGCATTACTGAAACAGTTATACCGTTATCCAATTCAGTTGATCCAGAAAACTTTAGCTCTCTGTCCATACCAATCGGGTTACCAGTAGTAACTTCAGATTCAGTGTGATAAGTTGCTTCCATGCTACCTGTTACAGTTAATTCACCAGCTTGAGCTGTTGAAACTGAAAACAAGAATGCTAGAGCAACTAATATTTTAGTTATTTTCATTATATTTTCCTTTTGTTATTAATAATAATTATTAATGAGTCTTTTTACAGCAAACGAGATGTTTAGATCTTTAAAACTATAAAAAAATGAAGATTTTTCTTATTTATGTTGTATTTATGCAACACATAAAACTTGTGTAAAATAAGCAAAATTAAGCTATAAAGCATTATTATGCCAAATGAATTAGAAAATAAGCAAAAATTTAGAATTTCAACTGTTTTTACCAAAATTTTAGCAATTTTTTCTATTCTTTTAATAGCAAGCTGCGCTGTCCCAGATTTTATGAAACCATCTAAAGTTGATGCAAGAAAACGACCTACTAATGCAAAAGAAAGGGCTAGACAGAATGTTGAAGAAGGTAGGGGAATAAGTTTAAAAGGAGCTATAGGTGGAAGAAAATCAACTACGTATGAATTCAGTACCTCAAACCCTCTTTGGCGAGCTTCTTTAGAGATTATAGATTTCATGCCACTTTCTACAGTTGATTACTCAGGTGGAATAATAATTACGGATTGGTATAGCGATTCAAACAATTTTAACGAGTCAATAAAGATAACTGTTCGATTTCTTTCAAATGAAATAGCCTCTAATAGTATTAAAATTATAGTTCATAATAAGAAATGTAAAACTACAGAAAATTGTACTGTGAATGAAATTGACTCTAAAATAAAATTAGAACTTCAAAGAACAATACTTGCTAAAGCAGCTCAATACGAAATCGAGCAAAAAAAATCAAAGAAATAAATTATTTCAAAAATGGAAAGATATAACTTTCAAAAAATTGAGGAAAAATGGCGTGAAAAAAAAGAAGCAACATCAGTAACACGAAAAAAATCAGAAAAAAAATATTATTGTTTAGAAATGTTTCCATACCCTTCGGGGAAAATCCATATGGGACATGTGAGAAATTACACAATAGGTGATGTGGTTGCTCGTTATAAATATCTTAATGGTTATAATGTTTTGCATCCTATGGGATGGGATGCCTTTGGATTGCCTGCTGAAAATGCGTCTAAATCTAACAATTTGCACCCAAAAAAATGGACAAATGAAAATATTAAAACAATGAGGTCGCAGCTTAAACTTCTTGGTTTTTCTATTGATTGGGAACGCGAAATTTCTACTTGTGATAAAGAATATTACAAACATCAACAAGAGCTATTTTTGGATTTTTATGATAAAGGATTGGTTTCACGCAAGGAAACCTATGTTAATTGGGATCCAATAGAAAATTCGGTTTTAGCAAACGAACAAGTAATAAATGGTCGAGGATGGAGATCAAATGCCGTCGTCGAAAGAAAAAAACTTTCCCAATGGTTTTTTAATATTACTAAATTTTCAGAGGAGCTCTTGAGTGATCTAAATACTTTAGAAGGATGGCCAGATAAAGTAAAATTAATGCAAAAAAATTGGATTGGAAAATCTTTTGGATGTGAAATAAATTTTCAATTAGACAATAGTGAAACTGATTTTATAAATATTTTTACCACTAGACCAGACACTATTTTCGGAGCAAGTTTTTTAGCTTTATCAGTAGATCATCCTTTTAGTAAAAATTTTGCTAAAGATAATGCTTTTTTAAAATTTAAAGAAAATTGTGATAAAACTGGAACAACTGAAGAAGCCTTGGCCAATGCTGATAAGCTTGGATTTGAAACAAAATATTACGTAAAGCATCCTTTTATAAAGGAATCTAAGCTTCCAATTTATTTTGCTAACTTTGTATTAATGGACTATGGGAGCGGCGCCATTTTTGGTTGTCCTGCTCACGATCAAAGAGATTTTGATTTTGCAAAAAAATATAAGCTTAAAATAATTCAAGTTGTTTCTGATGGTCAAAAAAAGAGTGCATTAAGTCAAGCTTATACAGGAGAGGGAAAGTTAATAAATTCAAGTTTTTTAGATAATTTAAATATTACTGATGCGAAGGAAAAAATAATAAATGAAGTTGAAAAAAAAGGTATTGGAAAAAGAAAAATTTTATTCCGCCTTAAAGACTGGGGTATTTCAAGACAGCGTTATTGGGGTTGCCCAATTCCAATGATTTATCTTGAAGACGGTACTGTTTTGCCAGTTGAAAAAAGTGAACTTCCAATAGAATTACCTGATGATGTAGATTTGAAAGCAAGCGGAAATCCTTTAGATAATCACCCTAATTGGAAAAATACTATTCACAAGAAAACAGGGAAAAAGGCCGTACGTGAAACAGATACCTTAGATACTTTTGTAGATTCTTCATGGTATTTTTTAAGATTTTGTTCTCCTCATCATAAATCCTCACCTTTTGATGAGAAGGAAGTCAGTTATTGGATGCCAGTCGATCAATATATTGGTGGTGTTGAGCACGCGATATTACATCTTCTATATTCAAGGTTTTTTACTAAAGGAATTAATACGTTTCAAAAAAATTTCAAACTTTCTGAACCTTTTAAAAATCTTTTTACTCAAGGAATGGTTTGCCATGAATCATACAAGGATCAAAAAGGAAATTGGTTATACCCTCATGAAGTAGAAAAATTAGATAATAAAAAATTTATTAAAAAATCTGATAAAAGTGAAATAATAGTTGGGCCACCAGAGTCTATGTCAAAATCAAAAAAAAATACAGTTGATCCAGAAACAATGATAAAGCAGTACGGAGCTGATGCGGTCAGATGGTTTATACTTTCTGACAGCCCTCCAGAAAAAGATGTACAATGGTCAGATACTGGCGTTTCGTCTGCTAACAAATTCTTACAAAAAATTTGGAATTTAAATTTCACAATTTTAAATAGAAAAGATTGTGAGATTGAAAATAAAATTGAAAAAAAATTTTCTGCATTAATTAATAATTATGCTAGTAAAATAGACAACTCAATTAGCGATTTCAGATTTAATGTTTCTATAGCTCATTTTTATGAAGTATTTAACATTTTTAAAGATTATATTAATTTAAAAATTAGCAATAAAGTTTTAAAAGAAAGTATTATTAAAATAATGAAACTACTAATACCCTTTATCCCACATTTAGCTTATGAGTGTTTAGAATTATTCAAATGCAACACGATCAACAATTGGCCAAATATTGAAAAAAATAGTTTGGAAGAAATTAAAATTGCAATTCAAGTTAATGGAAAAACACGAGATATAATTACAATAAAGAAAGACTTAGTTGAAAAAGATGTAAATAAAATCATAATTGAGAAATCAAAAGCAAAAAAATATATTACTGATAAAAAAATTATTAAAACTATATTTGTAAAAAATAAAATTATAAATTACATAATAAAAAGTTGATGAAATCAATTATTCTTATATTTACGTTTTTGTTTATCATTACGACTGGCTGCGGTTTTAAAGTAGTAAAGCAAAATGAGTTTCTAGATTTTGATATTGCTGAAATAGAAACAAGAGGTGATAGTGAAATAAATTATAAAATCAAAAACAAACTTTTATCAAGTGCGAAAAAAAATGAAAAAAAATTAATAACGATTGTTTTGGAAACAAAAAAAACAAAAAAAGTGAAAGAAAAAAACATAAAAAATCAAATTACAAAATATCAAATTACAATTAGTACCGTGACCAACTATACTAACGTGAATAACAATGTCACTGAACAATTTACGTCTTCAAAAACAGGTGATTTCTCTGTTGAAGATCAATACTCTCAAACTAGAAGTAATGAAAAGAATTTGATTAATCTTTTATCAAATAATTTAGCCGCTGAAATCTCTGAAGTATTAAAATTAAAACTAAATGATATTTAAAAGTTATTTAATTGAAAAAAACATAAAAAGTCTTAAAAACAAAATCGTTCTATTTTATGGAGAAAATTTAGGATTAAAAAACCAATTTAAAAAACTAATAAAATACGAATACAAAGAAGCAGAAATTTTAAGATATTTTCAAGAAGAATTAATCAAAAATCATAATCTCTTAATAAACGAGATTTCAAATATTTCACTTTTTGAGAAAAAAAAAAATAATATTTGTAGAGCAAGCTAATGATAAAATATTGGATTTAATTAAAGAGATTCAAAATATTCCTTCAGATCAAAAAATAATTCTTTTTAGTGATGTTTTGGAAAAAAAATCAAAATTAAGAAATTTCTTCGAAAATTCAAATGATTTTGCCGCAATAGCTTGCTACGAGGATACTGAAATAGGGATAAGAAAGATAATAAACGAATCTTTAAAAGGTTATGAAGGATTATCTCCACAAAACATAAATATTATTATGGACAATAGTAAGTTGGATAGATCTAAACTTTATAACGAGTTAGAAAAAATAAAAACATTTTTTAACAATAAAAAAATAGAAGGTGAAAAATTAGAAAATTTACTTGATAGAAAGATAAATGATAATTTTAATATCTTAAAAGATGAAGCAATGATGGGAAATAAAATTAAAACAAATAAAATGTTGAGTGACACTTTACTCGAAACAGAAAAAAACGTTTATTACATTAACACCATAAATAGCAGATTATTGAAGCTTTACGAAGTAAGAAAACTGGGAGAGAAAGATATTGAAGACTCAACAAATAAACTAAAACCACCAGTTTTTTGGAAAGACAAAAACAATTTTATAGTTCAAGCAAAAATATGGAACGAAGTGAAAATTCAAAAAATGCTTAGGATAACTCATGATTTAGAAATTAAAATCAAGTCAAATTCAATTATTAATAAAAATATACTAATGAAAAAATTATTAGTTGATGTATGTGAACTAGCTAATGCTTCGTAAGCAAATTAGATATTAATTCAAATTGATCTAAATCTTTATATTCAATAGTCACTTTTCCTGAATTATTTTTTTTATTAATTATGTTTACTTTTAAACCTAAAATACGTTCAATTCTTTCTTGCGTTTTGAGAATATTAGTATCTACAGTTTTTTCTCCTCTATTTTTCTTATTTCTTGTTAAATATTCTACTTTTCTTGCACTATAATTTTTAGAAACAATTTCCTCAGCTATAGAAGATGCATTTGAAATACCAATTAAAGGCCTTGCTTGACCAGAAGTTAAAGAACCCTCCTCAAGCATTGCAATCACATCTGACGGTAAGGTTAAGAGTCTTAAAGTATTACTTATATGACTTCTGCTTTTAGACATCAATTTTGAAATACTCTCATGGTCATATTTAAATTCTTCATTTAGTCTTTTATAACCCCTCGCCTCTTCAATTGGATTTAAATCATCCCTTTGAATATTTTCAACTATTGCAACTTCTAACGACTCGACGTCGCTGAGATCAAGAATAGAAACTGGAATTTTATGTAATCCAGCTTTTTGAGCAGCAAGCCATCTTCTTTCACCTGCAACTATTTCGAACCTACCTGGATCAGATTTGCTTGGTCTTACAGCAATAGGTTGTATAATACCGTTTTTTTTGATGGAATTTGCTAATTCTTCGAGTTTTTCTTCGCTAAAGTTTTGCCTAGGTTGATAAGGATTTCTGCTTAAATCTCCAATTAAAACCTCATTAGTTTTTGTAGTTTCTTGAGAATTATTTTTTGGTTTTTCATCACCAAACAAAGCTGATAAACCACGACCTAATCCTTTTTTTTTGCCTGAACTCATGCAGCACTTTCTATTTGATTATTTTTTATAAATTCCTCAGCAAGTTTAAAGTAAGATTTGCTTCCAACACAATTTTTATCATAAATCACACATGGCAAACCATGGGAAGGTGCCTCTGATAAACGAACATTTCGTTGTATTACAGTTTGATAGACTTTTTCTTTAAAATAGTTTCTCGCTTCTCTATCAACTTCTGAAGATAGTTTATTTCTTTTGTCAAACATAGTTAATAGTATACCTCTAATCTTTAAACTAGGATTCAAATTTTCCTTAATCCTATCAATAGTTTTAACAAGTTGCGTAATACCTTCTAAGGCAAAGAATTCTGTTTGTAGTGGTACTAATAATTCATCACTGGCCACTAAAGCCATTATAGTTAAAAGACTTAAAGAAGGAGGACAGTCTATGAAAATATTATCGTACTTTGCTAGAAGTCCACTTTTTTCTGCATTAAGAATTTCCTTTAGTACAAATGCTCTATTTGAGTCATTTGCAGTTTCTACTTCAATACCAGATAAATTGACGTGAGATCCTATTAAATCTAAATTTTCAATTTCGGTTTTTTGTATTATCTCATTAATGTTAATTTTTTTTATTAAAAGGTTATAAATATTTTTACTTTCATCGCTGTTACTTTTACCCAATCCCGTTGTTGCGTTTCCTTGTGGATCAAGATCTATAACCAAATTATTTAGACCCAAAATGGACAGTGAGGCTGCTAAATTTATAACTGTAGTTGTCTTACCAACACCGCCCTTCTGATTTATAACTGCTAAAATTGTCGGCTTTCCCATATGTTAATCAATGTCCATCAAAATTATTTTCGAATCTATATTAGTAATACTATTCTCCAATTTATAAGGGTATTTTTTGTTTTTAAAAGATTTATTTATCTCTTTCTGTGCATTTTGACCTTTTAAAATGATCAATTTGTGGGGTTTTTTTGCGATTTCACGTGAAACTTGTATTACAGTATCTAATTTTTTAAATGCTCTGCATATAATAACATCAGAATCTACTTTTTCATCTCGCACATCGCCAAGAACCTCTGCTTTTAGGTTCAAATCCTTAATTACTCTGAGTAGAAATTTTCTCTTCACTATTGATTTTTCGTACAATTTCACGTGAAAAGCTTTATTTTTATTAAACATTTCTATTACAAGGCCTGGAAATCCAGCACCAGTGCCTAAGTCAGCTAATGAGTTAGAACTAAAATCAATAAACTTAACTAATTGAGCTGAGTCTAGGACATGTCTAACCCAAATTTGGTTTTCGGTACTTTTAGCAATTAAATTATGTCTTTTATTTTCTCTTAGAACTAATTTTATAAACTCTTTAAGCTTCTCAATCGCTTGATCGGTAAAATTTAAATCCTTTTTAAGAATATTTATAACTTCGGGCTGCTGCATTAAGCAGTAGCTTTATATCTAAGTTTTTTAATGTGTGAAAGCAGAATAATTACTGCAGCAGGAGTAACGCCGTCGATACGTATAGCTTGGCCTAAGGTTTTTGGCTTAACTTTAAGCAGTTTACTTCTTACCTCGTTAGATAAACCGCTTAATTTTTCATAGTCTATGCCCTCAGGTATAATAACGGACTCATCTTTCTTAAAAGACTCTATATCTCTGTCTTGTCTTTCGAGATAACCCATATAATGAGCATCTGTTACAACTTGATTTTCTATGAAGCCTGGAAAACAAGGAATGTCTGGAAATGCTTGCCTTATTTTTGCCATATTTACTTTTCGCTGACCCATAATCTCTAAACAGGATCTTTTCACTCCATCCATGGCAATTTTAATGTCAAATTTTTTAGCTTGATTAGGAGTTAAATAGTTATTTTTTAAAATTGTATTAAGAGCTAAGATATTTTTTTTCTTTTCATTAAACATTTTTTTTCTCTCAGACTTCACCAAATTTAAATTGATTCCAAAATTGGTTAACCTTTGATCAGCATTATCAGCTCTTAAAGTTAATCTATATTCAGCTCTTGATGTAAACATTCTATATGGTTCTGTAACACCTTTAGTAATAAGGTCATCAATCATAACACCAATATAAGAAGTTGATCGATCTAAAATAAACTCCTCTTGATTTCTAATTTTTAAAGCCGCATTAATCCCAGCAATCAAACCTTGAGCTGCAGCTTCTTCATACCCTGTAGTTCCATT
>MDTA01052392.1_pt1 | contig 14881 bp, 9 predicted proteins | sample 811151 | NCBI WGS metagenome assembly MDTA01 (sample SAMN05326648, study PRJNA326480) | marine metagenome | isolation source: seawater | place: Indian Ocean: South | collected 2010 | reverse complement strand
TTTTTCAATGGCTGGATATAGAAACAGGAAAGGAATTGACAATACTAATGATCCACGTCATTTTTTATATAAGCAATTTTTTAGAATTTTAGACATCACAAATCCAGATATAGCAGTTATCGAAAATGTTAAAGGAATAATATCCGCAAATAAGGGCACAGTACTAAACGCAATAGTAGATAGTTTTTTAAATAGAGGATACTCTGTTGACTACCAGTCTCTAAATGCAGCAAATTACGGTGTACCACAAATCAGAGAAAGGGTATTTGTTATAGCTAATAAAATAAACCAACAAAATACCTTTCCAGAAGAAACAAATGAAGATGTTGCCGTAGGAAAAGTGTTCGACAACCTTAATAGTGGAATCGCAAATCATAAGAAAAAAGAACTTTCTGGAGTTGTATTAGAGAGGGTTAAACTAGTAAAACAGGGTGAAAACTGGAAAAGTCTCCCAGAACATATGAGAACAAAATCAGTACATAGTGGGGCATACGGCAGGATTGACCCAAATCAACCTTCTCGCACGTTAACAACAAGATTCGATACTCCACCGGGAGGCTACGTAACTCATCCAACAGAACATAGAGCACTTACAGTTAGAGAGGGAGCGAGGATTCAAACATTTCCAGATAGCTTTGTTTTTTATGGAACAAGATCTCAACAGTATAGACAAGTAGGAAATGCTGTACCAGTTAAACTTGCATATGAGGTTTCAAAAGGAATTAAACAAATGCTAGACAGTCACTATAAAAATTAAAATGAACGAAAAAATTAATCTTTTACACGGAGACTGTCTTGATGAAATGAAAAACATTAAAACATCTTCTGTTGATCTAATCTTGACAGACCCACCATTTAATCTAGGTTTATTTATGAAAAAAAGAGGGACTAACCTTCCAAAACTTAGGGAGAATCACTTTACCGGAACTGATTGGGACAATCTTGATAATAGTGACTGGGAAATTCTCATGGAAAAGTTTATAAAACAGTCACAAAGAGTTTTAAAAAAAGGTGGCGCAATAATAATATTCTCTTCTATATTAAAAGTTGAAACCATTGTAAGGCTTTGTCAAGAAAACAATTTTTACTATAAAACTACAGGTATCTGGCACAAAACAAATCCACTTCCAAGAAATATGAATTTACACTTTGTCAATTCAACAGAATCATGGATTTATTGCATTTTAGATAAAAAGACAGGAAAATTTAATAATAAAGGTAATTTAATACATGACCACTACGAATCTTCAAATATCTCAACAAAGGAAAAGAAATTAGGCTCACATCCAACTCAAAAACCTATTGAATTGATGGAACATTTTGTAAGTATTTTAACTAACAAGGGAAATATTGTACTGGACCCATTTATGGGAAGCGGGTCTACTGGTGTTGCAGCTAAGAATTTAGATAGAAAATTTATAGGCATAGAATTAGAAAAATCTTATTTCGATTTGGCAAAAAACAGAATTAATTCGATTAATAAGTAGATTTACTTGAGTCAGTTTCAAAATACTCAAAAAAATCTTTTTCTGAGTACAAGAAATCTAGATACTTTTCTTTATCATTTTGATCAAATTTAATTAACTGATTATTAGACTCAAGCAATTTAAACTTAGATAACCTATCTAACATTTCAGGTTCAGTTTCTATATTTGTTTGAAGCACTCCATCGACTATATTAAAAAACTTGACCAAGTTTAAAATACCAGACATTCTATTGTCGGGCTTAGCAAACTGTTTGTCTTTTATTGAATCTATTAAATATTTTTCAACCTCATCTTTACTACTTCCATTAAACGAACTGTTTCTATAAGCTAAGATATCCTCTAGGCATTCTTCTACATCTGAGTTCTTTTCACGTGTAATAATTAAGTAGGTTAATTCAAATTCACTAATTTTTCCATATGGATAAGAGGGGGTTAACTTTTTTATTAATTCATACAAGAAAAAAATAGGATAAATTTCAAACGAATCTATGGCATTTCTGTTATCAGCAGCATGACGGTTAACTAGACTATGCAGTCCTCCCCAAAAAAAGAATTTTTCTGCCTGCTTAGAAAGAAGTTCATCAACCATAAATTGCTTTCCTTCACTATTTTTAATTCGTTGATAAGCAGGGGTTGTTTTAAAGGCCTGTTTTGAAGAAGGATAATTTTCTATAAGCCCGAGTATTTTCGATAAAAATAATGGTCGATATTTGTCAGAGAATGTACGATCAGGAAACTTTATATTTACTACTTTTTGAAGTTCTTTATCCAAAACATTTGATGAATACTTACTTTCATTCTTTATAAGCCAATCTATAGCATAGAGATGCACATCCATCCATCTATTTTGCTTACCAATCGTCCAATACTTATTTTTACCATAGAGACAACTGTCTTGAAGTTTAGTAGCAACTTTCTTCCACCTTTTATCGATTGCCATACTAAATCTCTCCAAGTAGAAAATCGCTTAATTCATTTTTTACAGACTCAGCAGCTTCTTGTGGTGTTTTATCTTTTGTTCTCCATGGAATAAATTTATACTCAACACCTCCAGTTTTGCTATAGCCATTGTCATGTACCTCTAATCCTGTTTCATCAAAACCAACAGTCACAACTTTTTTGTTTACTAAAGGATTCAACACAATTTCAGATCTTTTTTGATTTAAGGCATTTCCCCAAGTAGAAAGTTGGTTAAACCATTCTTTCTTAAATGTTATTCTATAATTTTCCTCAGCAAAAAAACTATATTTTATATCTCCGGCTGCAATAGGATCATCTGTTGGACCAAACATTAAATCCGGGTTATCAGTTCCTGACCCTACCTCACGCTTTATTCTTGCTCCGCTTTTCCAGGCAGCAATTGAAGGGTCCATTATTTCATTCAGATATATTCTGATTCCTTCTTCTATTATTTGAGCAGTAGGAAACAAAGAAGCTGATACTTTTTGATCTCCAATAAATCTCTCTCCGTATTCAAATTGCAAAATTTTCATTGCAGATGCATAGGCATCTTTGTAGTATGAATTATTTCTATCTATTTCAGCTAAAAATAGATCTTTGTATTCAAACTCTCCTACATCAAATAGATTTAAATAGATAGTCTCAGCTCTTGAGTGAGCTTTTGAGATAAACCTATCTAACTGTGTTTTCTCTTCTTCTCTTTTAATACTCAGGAGATCTGTTGAACGAATTTTTTTTGTAGCTTCTTTGAGTATTCGATTAATTGGTATATCAGCAGTAAATTCTTCAAATTCTGTTTTAATCTTTATATTTCCCTTAAACAAATTTCTAGAAGTTCCTATTACATCTACTTTTCCAGTAATGAAAGGAAGCTCGTCTTCGATCAACTTGTACCCTTTTTGGACACCCTTATTTACAACTTGTTCTGCTGATGCTAAAAATTCAGAAACTACATACCAAAATATAGACCCTAACTCACCCTCAATAATCTCATCGCTTAACCTAATTTTTTCATAGACATTTTCATTTTGAGAAAAGAGAAAATTAAAATGGCTCCTTTTAATTTTAGGCTTAACCTCAATAGACTTTTGTCCAATTTTTATTACTCCTATTGCATCAGGCACTGTAACTTTATATTCCTCTGCTCCAAAAGGTTCAACTTTAATCATGGTTGAATTATGATTTTGATTTATTTTTCTGTACCTATCTCTATTAGTTGCAAACTCTTCACCTAGGCTTTTTAAAGCAGCTGCCTCATCCATTGATAAGCTTAAAATACTTTGTTTGCTTTCTATTAAACAAAATTCTTCATCTTCTAAATAGTTTTTATTAGTTGTCAAAAGGTTTCCTATATTTAGTTTTTGTAGATCGAATTTTATCAATCATTAATATAGTTTTTTCCCACAGTTGTATAAAATCATCAATTGCATCGTCTGAAAATTTTTCAAGCTCAATTCCAGGCATCCCGTAAAGATCCTCTCTAATTTGATTTCCAGCAATTAATTCAAGATTGTGTTTTTTTAAAAAATTAAAAAATTGCGATTTGAAATTTTCCAAAAATAATTTATCTGAATTAAAAGGACTTCGCTTGAAGATAGTATCAAAATAAAACGTTATTCTTCCTTGACCTGTTATACAAAATAAATGATATTTATCTTCCCTAGCTTTTTTATTGTTTTCATTTTTAAATCTGTAGCTATAAGTCACACCTCCGGTCGGAAAACTTTCTACATTATAGTTTCCATAGTATTTGTTTTTTTGCCCTACCCATCTTGAAGCCCAACTATCAATATTCTTATAATTATTCCACGTAGGAGCCGGAAGGTTTTCCAGCAAGTCGGATAATATTTCATCAGAAAATGTTTTGTTATTTTTATCAATAAATTCATTGTTGCTATTTTTATAATCAGGCCAAAATTTTTCCAATTGATAATTTTCTAGTTTATGGGGCTCATCAAAAAAATATTCCTTTAGTAACGGATATATCTGTCGGTTCCAAAGCTTAATTAGTTGACTGGAGTCTAAGTTTTTACCTTCTTCCATCATAAAATAAGAGTGTCCAATTCCGTAGCCTTGTTGACCGGTGTCTTTTTCAACTTGTTTATTTAATTCTTCAAACCCCAGAAATAAGTTTGGTATCTTATTAACAGATATACCCTTTTGATAGTATTTTTTTAGAACTTCGACGCTTGGATTAACATCAATGAAATTAAATCTTCTTCTAAAAGCAAAGTCTAAGGAACGTATTGCTTTATCAGCTGTGTTCATGGAGCCGAAAAAGTACAGATTACTCGGAACTTCTATAGTATCTTTATCTGAATACTGTAAAGAAATTTTCTGATCTCTGTAGTCAATGGAGTGAAGAAGTTCTCCAAAAATTTTTGGCAAGTTACCACGGTTAATTTCATCCATTACCATAAAATGAGAGACGCCAAATGTTTCAACGAAAAACTCATTTTCTGCTGAATTTTCTTCATCAATTTCAGACTCTTTTAATTCAGCTCTTTTTACATTATATATTTCTTCATTTAAAAATTTAGACATAGCTATTATATGCTCAGAAAACTCCTCTTCATTAAGACTATCTATAGTTTGATTCGAGTAAGCAATTGATAGTATGTTTCCATTTTCATATTTAACAGGCCTAGAACTTGTTGGAGGAGCACTCAAGCTTATATCATCGAAATTAGCATAATGAGGCCAAATATTACCCTTATCTTTAATAGTCTCACGTATCCTTTTTGCCTCTGCTTTTATTTCAGAATTAGATTTATTTTCAGTTCCCATATTTAAAGATAAATAAACCCTTTCTCCTTCTGCACTAAACAAAAATACAAGGTAAAAACCAGTCGTAGCCTTTGGAGAGTGTAATGGGTCAAAAATTCTGACCCACGGCACATAGGAGTTACCACCCATTTGCCATCTTCCTTCGGATTTCAAGTTACTAAAACTTTTGTTTATCTTACTATTAATCTTTTCAGAAATATTATTTATAGACTCACCTCTCTGATCCATTTCGACTGACTTCTCTCTACTCCAGAAATTTTGCAACTCCATAACTTTTAAAAAATCGTCTTTTATTTCAAATGACGTTTCTTTCTCAATCCCTGATGCACTTTGTAAAGACCTTAAGCCATAAAACCCTTTGCTTATATGAGTAAATAAATCATTCTTTCCATCCCATTGATTTGGGAAATCTGATGAATAGTTTTGCAACCTTCCTCTTACAATATCTTTATAACTCTCAGCATTATCCATTCCTAAAATTTCTATTTGGCTATTTATCTCGGACAAGGTTCCCTTGCCACCTAAACGAAGCAAAGCTAAGACTAACCCATCCTTCCAAGACAGCTTTGGTAGTTTATATTTAAATTCTTGTAGAATTTTTTCTGATTCTTTTTTTCCTTTATCGGTTAATTCGTAGTAACCATTACCGAGTTGTTTAACTAGTCCCTTCTCTTGAAGAGCTCCAGTACCTTTGTCTGAAAGAAATGCATTTATGGTATGTTCTCCCCATTCGCCTACATTCTTTCTAGTTCCATCTTTTTTATAGGGATTATATAGCCCTGCAATTGTCATTTCTTTGGCTACATCTTTATAATGAATTTTTTTATTATAGTACCCCAGTATCAACAATATTCCATCCCTTACAGGATATTGTTGATTTTCAATAGATAAAGTATCTTCAAGATCATCTAAGGGATCACTATTTTTGGAATATTTTGAAAAATTAATTTGCCTAGGAGATTTATTTGCTAAATCTATTAAATCAAGGAGTTTTCCATTAGTTGGGGTGAATGTAATACCTTTACCCTTTTTTAAATTTTTTTTTGGTTTTAGTCCCTGCACAAATTCTTCATATCCATAACTTGGATGAAACTGAACTAACTCTGCCTGACTGTATGATTTATCATCTGCAAGATTATAAGAGTCTTTTAAAAAATTTATTAACTTTACTAATATGTATGTTTTTCCAGTCCCTGGGGGGCCTTGAAGTATTACTCCTCTGTCCCTGTCTTCTACAAGACTTTCGTAAATTTCTTTACTTAATTCATATGGGATATTATTTTCATCACTAAAATTTTTTAAGTCTTTTTCAGACTTATACAATCCATCAAATCCTTTAATATATTTGAAATTGCTAGAGTTTTTATAAGACTCTATATATTTAACGCATAACCAATTTATTGAACTTATTAATGACTGTGGATACATATCATAATTCAATTTAAGAGTGTTGTTTTCTATGACAACTACATCATGTTTTATTAAAGTCGTTGTTGGAGCATCTTTAAATATCGAGATAATGTCAGTTTCTTTCATCTCTAAAGTTATATGATATTTTTTATAAGCTTTAGCTAAATCACTATAAGTTTTAGAACCTGTAAGCAATTCTTTAATTATAAAAAATTGATAATCTGCTTGAGGTTTTATATCTTCAATTAGATAATCATTTAATTGAATAAGATTTTTCATTTATTAGTTGAAAGGATTTACGTAGTTTTTTCTTGTTTCTGGTCTATCAAAAAAATACTCATCTAATAATGGCTTGAGTTGGCGTCTCCAAGTTTTACTCAAAATATCCTTTGTAAGTTTTTTGTGCATAAAAAAACTATGTCCTATTTGGTGGTGCTCATCTAGATCGCCGACTAGCCTTTCATTTAAGTCGTTAAATCTTGAAAATAAGTTTTCACCATACTCATTTTGTGAATCTCCAGATTGGTAGAATCTTTTTAAAAGATCTCCATCTGGCATACAATCTATAAAAACAAATCTTCTTCTTAAAGCTATATCGATCGATCTTATTGACCTATCAGCAGTATTCATCGTTCCAAAAAAGTAAATGTTTGGAGCTAAGCTAATTTTTTCATTTGAATACTGTAAGCTCATGTCGTTAAATGAGTCTTTTCTATCCGCTCGATACTCTAATGAGTACATTAATTCGCCAAATATTTTTGGTAGATTACCACGATTCATTTCATCAATTATGAGAACATAATTTTTTTCAGGGTTCTCAATTGCTTTTCGATGTATTTGTAAAACTACTCCATCTTTTACGGAGAAATCAAATCCATCATCATTTCCTTCCGGTCTCAATCCTTGTATGAATTCTTCATAACCATAACTGGGATGAAATTGTACTAAAGTTATATCTTCTTTATCTTCACATAGGTATTCCGCGAAATGTTTTGCAACCCATGTTTTACCAGTGCCAGGCGGTCCTTGAAAAATTAATTGCTTTTTATTGTCATCTTCTATAGCACTTAAAACATTTTCAATATTGTCGTCATCCCAAAGGATTGCTTGTTGAAGAATATTTTTATTTTGATATATCATTTGTCTAATCAGGAGTATTTTAATATCCCATCTTTGATTTCTCTACAAAAAATTAACACTAATCGTTCTTTTTTCAATACTAGATAATTAGTATTCTTTGTACACATGAAATTAAATGAACAAGGTATTGAATTTAGTATTTCTGATGTAATAAGATATTTCAGATCTCCATATTCATCATGGGCTACATGGGCTAATTTGCAGAAACCGGGATATATCTTTGTTGAAAACGACATGGTACAGAACTCTTCTTTGTTGCTTAGATCAGAAGAAAACGAAGATTCTGCAAAGAGATATTTAATTAATAATCATGATGAAGTAAAAACTATTAGCAACCCCCTAAACGCTCTTCATGAAAGTCAAGAGTATATAGAAAAGAATATAGAGGTAATAGTCCAACCAACTTTAAAAAGAGATAATTTTATTGGAAGGGCTGATTTTTTAATTTTTAATAAAGAACAGTCATTATATGAAGTTATGGATGCGAAACTAGCAAAACAAATCAAATCTGAATTTCTACTCCAAGTTTGCGGATATACGTGGATGCTTGAGACATATCAAAATAAAATTCCAAAATATGGTTGGTTTTTTCTTGGGAATGAAGAAGTAGAGACTTTTAGAATAAATGAATTTTATAGATTTTTTATAGACCTAAAGGAAGAGTTTCTTGATCAAGTAAACAATTATTCATTAGATAATCAACCTAAGCCAAGGAAATCAGAAGTTTTCGAAGAATATTCAGATGCTGCCAATTTATATTGGAAAGAAAATCAATCTCTTGAATTGATTGCAGATATTTCAAGTAGACAAATTGATTTACTAGAAAAAGAAAATTATAAAACTATTGATGATGTTGCGTCAATGACTGAAAACTCACTTTCAAAAATATCAACTGCATCATTAGATAAGCTTAAAAGACAAGCTTTTGCGCAAGTAAACTCAACATAAGATAAAACATTTATTGATTTAAGAAATGGAGATGAATCTATACACTTTCTTCATTCGTTACTTCCACCAGAAAATCCTGGTGATATTTATTTTGATTTAGAGGGCTACCCATTTTATGACATAACAAGTGAGTACACCATGGAATATTTGTACGGTGTAGCTTTTAGAGATGAAAAAAATAATCTTATTTTTAAAGATGATTTATGGGCAGAAAGCCAAGAAGAAGAAGAGATAATATTTTCAAAGTTTATTGTTTGGGTGGAAAATCGAATAAAGGAATTCCCAAATTTAAAAATTTATCATTATGCTCATTATGAAAAAACCTCACTTCTTAAATCTGCACAAAAATTTGGTAAACACGAAATAGAAGTTGACAGATGGTTAAATGAAAATAGATTCGTTGATCTTTATGAGGTAGTAAAAAAATCTTTCATTGTTGGAAAAGACTCTTACAGCTTAAAAAGAATTGAGGAAATTGCTGGCTACAAAAGAGAACTTGACTTAAATTCAGGGATAGATTCAATTTATTATTTTGAAAAGTACCTGGCAACCAGAGATCAAAAATTAAAAAAAGAAATTCTTTTATACAATAGAGATGACTGTGTTGCCACTGAAAAAGTTTGTAAGTGGCTAAGAGACCAGCAGCAAGAATATCTTTATAATTTTGATTACATAGAAGAGGATGAAAGAACGCCTTCAGAGCTTGATTTGGAACTACTTGAATTAGAGCAAAAAATTATTAACATAAATAATCCAAATTTATCTCAGCAAATTATTGAATACATATCAACAATGTCTGGATATTTCAGACGAGAAGACAGGGTTAAATGGCAAGAAAATTTTCGATTAAAGCAATTACCTATTGAAGACAAAGTGAACGATTCATCAGCTTTTGGATATATGAGTCTCATTGATACTCCAGCTATTGAAGATAATAAATGTCTATTAACCTACGAAATCCTCGATGGTACTTTTAAAAAAGTATCGAAAGGTGATTCGTTTGTTTTACTTGCATTTTCCAACGAGTACGAGGTTTATGAGCTTTACGCAACCGTTGAAGAAGTTGCATTGTCTCCATTTAGATTAATTTTATCTATGTCTGAAAAAAATTATAAAGAGAACGTACTAGATTCTGACAATGCTTTATATATAAATAATCCAAGTGGGTATATACATCCATTTCCACATAACTATAGAAAAGTTGCAAGCAAATCTCAATCGGAACTTATTGCAATGTGTTCTAACTATATTGAGACAAGCAAACTTCCAAAACTAGTTGAAAAGCTGCTTAAAAATGAAAACCAACAAGAGTTAGTAGAAACTGACAATAAAGATATTGATGCAGAAAAAATATTTGACTTATCTATCAATTTAAATAATTCATTCCTCACCATTCAAGGACCACCCGGAACAGGTAAATCAACAATGCTAGGTGAAGTCATATATAAGCTTTATAAAAAAGACAAAAGCATAGGAATCATAGGTCCAAGCTATAAAGCAGCTCTTAACCTGTTAAAGAAAGTTTCTGTTCATTTAAATGAAAATGAAAAAGCACTCTTTTATATATCCAGTAAATCAAATGAAATAGAAGAAGAGTTAAAGGATTATAAAAACATTGAACTAGTTACATCTATAAGTAAAAAAAGAATTAACGAGTATAAAATTATTGGAACTTATTCACACAGGCTTGCAGACAAGACATTTTTTAATGAATTTGACTATGTAGTTATAGATGAAGTTGGCCAGGTACCTATGGTTACAACTCTCTCGATAGTTAACGCAACAGACAACTTAATACTCATAGGAGACCCTAACCAACTTCCACAAATTAAAAACGGGATTCATCCCAATAATAATGGTCTTTCAACGATGGAATACTTAATAGGAAACCACAGAACCATTCCAGAATCAAAGGGATTATTTCTGAATAAAACATTCAGAATGCATAGCGATGTTAACAGTCTTGTTTCAAATTATTTTTATAATGATTTATTAACAAATCATAAAATTACAGATAGTAGGACACTAAAACTAGGAGACAACAATATAAAATCTTCAGGTATTCAGTTTATTTCAGTACCTCATCTTGGCAATACTCAAGCTAGTTTTGAGGAAGTAGAAAAGGTTCATGAACTGGTTAATGTTTTACAAGATGGGGAGATAATTGTAGGTGGGGAATCAAGGCCTATTACGGCATCAGATATTCTTATTGTTTCTCCTTACAATTCACAGGTTTACGAATTACAAAAAAGTCTTGGTAAAGATTACAAAGTTGGGACTGTTGACAAATTTCAAGGACAAGAAGCACCTATTGTTATTGTCTCCCTAACTGCATCAAACTATGAAGAGGCACCCAGAGGTATAGATTTTGTACTTAACTTTAATAGAATTAATGTAGCAATATCTAGATCACAATGCTTGAGCATAGTGGTTGGGTCACCAGCTTTAACTCATTTACAGTATCAAAGTTTAAACTCTATAAAGCTTACAAACCTACATAGAACAATTATGAGTTCCAGTTAGCCAATTCCTTAACGGCATTATCTCCAATTACAATTAACATGCTAGTTGCTCTTGACATGCCTACATAAATTAAACTTTTTATATCGTTGGTTGTCTCTGATTCTAAACTCTCTAGATTAGGAACAATCATAATTACAATCTCGCTCTCTAGCCCTTTAAATTTATATATGCTTTCAATATTTATTTCTTTAATTCCACCGATTTTTTGGTTTGGTTTATAAGTAGCCTGCTCTACTTCTTCGATATACCTACTATGAGGAACTAGTATTTGAATTTGAGAAGCGTGATATTTTTCCTTTTCAAATAAACCCTCTAAAATTTTTGCTAAAGAATCAAGACCATTAGCCCATCCACTTTCTTCAATAAGAACAAAACTAGGCTCCAAACCATTGATAGCAGTTGCTTGATAATTATCTCCATAAACATTTAGAACCTTTTCAGAAATTTCTTTAGTACTTCTTAAATATTTTGTTAATGGAAAATTTGACCATGTTTGATTATTTAATTCTGGTAAAACCCAGTCTTGATGTGTAATGGCCTGTCTTTTATCAGCGAACAAAAACCATTTTTTATTTTCAGTCAAAAGTTCAAAAGTTGGCCAAAAAAGAGGTGAGAAATCTTGTGCTTCATCGATGATTAATATATCAAAATCAGTATTAAATTTATCAAAGTTCTCATTGAGTATATCTGCAATTAATGGTGCGGAATCTTCTGGTGATAGGTTTGAGGTACCAACATCCTTTAAATTTATATTTATTTTGGAAAAAAAACCAAATAAAGAGTAAACCTCTATTGATGGCAAATCAGACAATAATTGGCTCAGAAATCTACTAAGCTTTTGGTTGTAACAAAGAAATAAAACTTTATTTTTATTTTCTGCAGCTTGTCTTGCAGCCTCCACAGCTAACACAGTTTTTCCAGAGCCAGCGGGGCCCGTTACTGAAACGTAAGTATTGTTTTCCAAAATTGCATTTAAAACTACTTTCTGTTCTTCAGTTGAAGACATCATTTGATCCATCAAGTTTTTTGTTAGCCCCCTTAGGGGAGAAGTGTTTATATCTGGAAGAACAACTTCTCTAAATTTATCTTGAATTCCTTCAAATTCTCCAAATTGTTTTTGTGGAATATGTTTCTGGAAAAATCCTGTTAAATTTCCAAAATCATTTTGAGTAAGGGTGTTACTCTTTGAAGCTTTCATTCCAATATTTTGAAAATCTGGAAGATATGGAAATGCAACTATTGTATGGATAGAAGAGGTAATTGCTCGAATTTCTTTTTCCTCCTTAATGATTGGCTTGAATTGATCTTTATTTTGGTATAAAAATTCAATTAAATTCCCTCGAGCATCTTCAATTTGCATATAAGGATCTTTAGTTCTTTTTTCTCCTCTAAACCACATTCCACCATTACAAAAAACCCCATGACCTTTTACTTCTATGAGAACGATTCCAAAGTATGGATGAGTCAATATAAAATCAATCTCTCCTCTGCTCACGTGTTCATGTAAAACAATATGTTGTTGCATGTTTGCGTAAACCTGCCAGCTATCACTTAAAGTCATAAGTTTTTCATATACATATTTTTCTGATGAATTAACTAATTCAGGTTGTTCAGGGAATGAAACTGCCATAAAACAACTTTAAATCAAATTTTTTTTCTGTCATATAAAATTATTAAAATAAAATTGTGAATGATACTTCTGGAATAAAAGGAAACAAAAAAAATAATAAAAATAAAAAAACCCTTTATCAGTTACTTATAGAAAAAGTAGAAGAATATGCAATCAACCCAGATATCTGGACTGATATTCTAGCTCTAGCAAATGAAATTGAACCCTACGATACTGATCAAGACTATTGTTATCCAGATATACAAATGAATTGTTCAGGCAACGGAGGTCGTGTTGGTAGAAATAGCTGGCATTACTGTGGGGGATGTTTTGATGGTTTCATGGGTCCAGTAAGTTGGAAAGCATACGAAAACTTACTAAATAATATTCATTTTTCAAATCTCAAAAATTCTCAAATTAAACAGATTTATTATGCAATCAACAATATAAAGCACTATCCATCTAAACCTCCAAAGAAAAAGTATTACAAAACTAGAAAATGTAAATTTTTTCAATGTGAGAATATTTTGTACCTAAAGACAAATAAGCAATACTGCTCATATTCTTGTGGAAATAATTACACGAATAGTGACGAATATAAAAAGATGGTTAAAGACAATATTGAAGAAGATAAGAAATTATGGAAGTTAATTAAAGAAAAAAACTATACAGATGAAGAAATTAAGGACTACACAGGATTAGCGACAATGCGCAAGCTATACAATCTTAAATTTGGTCCTGAAGAAATTTTACAATATAGAGAACTGAAAGACCAGTTCTGGCAAGAGATCTACGACAAAGAAGATAGGCAACACAAATATTATATGAAACATGAGCATCAATTTGAAAATTATTCAGATGCAAAAGAATGGTACGATTCCCAAAACCAATAATAAAGAGGCCCGAAGGCCTCTCTATATTATCAAAAAGAAAGGAAAACCTTTCTCAAAATCATTATAAGTACACAAAAGGAGCTAAATGTAACAAAACTTGGTTTCTAGAGTCTAAGTTATATACGAGGTTTGATTTTGGAATCAAAGTCTGGTATAATGTAATATAACTGGTTTCAAAGCCGGTTTTTTTATTTTTATGCCCTAAATCTAGGGTTTTTTTATTTTAAGGAGGAATTATGACTAACTAGTTATTGGAAAAACAGACTACAGAAAAAATTATCAAAAGGAAAGGAAAATCATGAGGATAAATGATTTAACTCAATTTCAAATTGAGGCAGTAAAAAGTAGAGAGAATTACCTATCTAAATTTCGTGAAATAGGAATTTCTAATGCTGAAAAGCTAAAAGAAATAAAAACGAAGCTTTACTTAGGAGACTTTAGGGGTAGAAAAGTAAACTTTTATGTTACATTCTCACCAAACGACATAGAGTGTAAGTCCAATATTGACTTAGAAACAATAGGAAGAAATTTTGAGGATTTAAACACTTATCAAAATGGTAGGATAAAGTCCTTTGTTGGGAACTACCCTACAGCTCGTAAAGGTGGCTCAAACATTACACAAATAACTTTGGCATATTTGTTGGCATTTACTCACATATGTACATACAAAAAAGTTGGATTTGTAAATGATCGTCCCAGTAAAGAACTAGTAAGAGAGTTGATGTACCTTACCATGCCTGAAGTAGAGGGTAGAAAAGATAATTCAAAAATGTATGCAGTTACATGGTCATCAGTTATTGATGCCTGGGAATTTGATGAAAGCAATGATTTCCACTTGTACAAGAGTTATTTTAATACATGTGTAGAGACCGATTTAAAAAATATGAAACAATCTGAGAATCTATTTTCCAAAGAGATGGTTTCATAAATAATTAGTGCAGGAAGGCAATGTTTTGAATTCCTGCACTAAATTAAAAATTATTTGAAATATAAATAAAAACTTTGGATAATAAAAGATAATGGAAAATAATCATGACGGAGAAGAAACCTCTAGCGGAGAAGAAACCTCTAGCGGAGAAGAAACCTCTAGCGGAGAAGAAACCTCTAGCGGAGAAGAAACCTCT
>MDTA01010786.1_pt1 | contig 14883 bp, 17 predicted proteins | sample 811151 | NCBI WGS metagenome assembly MDTA01 (sample SAMN05326648, study PRJNA326480) | marine metagenome | isolation source: seawater | place: Indian Ocean: South | collected 2010 | reverse complement strand
TTATTATATAATTGATGGATTATAATAAAGATAATATAGCTAAAGATAAGGCACAAACATGGAAAACTTTTAATAAGTTAACAATTTATACGATTATATTTGTAGCGATAATTTTAGTAATTATTTTCTCATTATTTAATTATTAATTATTTCATTTTCATCAAAAAAGTAATCAATTTCAATTTTAGCATTCATATCTGAGTCTGAACCATGGACAGAATTTTCTTGAATATTTAAAGCATGTTCTTTTCTAATAGTTCCAGCTTCAGCATTTTCAGGATTAGTGGCGCCCATAATTTTTCTATATTTATCAACAGCATTATCTCCTTCTAAAACTTGTACAACAACTGGTCCTGAAGTCATATATTCGATTAAATCATTAAAAAAAGATTTTTCTTTATGAATAGAATAAAAACCTTCAGCCTGTTCTCTAGATAATTTTATTCGTTTTTGAGCAATAATTACTAGTTCATTATCTTCAATAATTTTATTAATTGATCCTGTAATATTTCTTTTTGTAGCGTCAGGTTTAATAATTGAAAATGTTCTACTCATTATGTTCTCCTTTGTAATTAAAAATATTTACCTAATTTAGTAATATGTTTTTGTCTATAATTTGATATTATAATTTTATTATTATTATAAATTATTACTATTTATTTATAAATATTATCTAATATTAGCTATATAAAAGTAAATTAAATTTTTAATAAATAATTATGAGTAAAGTTAATATTTATTTATTCTTCCAAATTGTTAAGTACGTAACATTAGTTTTATTTATATTTTTATCGGTAGCTTGGTTATTACAACTTACTAGATTGTTTACAATTACAAATTTTATGAACATTCAAATTATTGATGTAATTTTTCTATCTTTTTATTTAATACCAAACTTAATAACAGTAATATCACCTTTTATATTAATATTTGGTTTAATTTTATGTTTTATAAAATTGAATAAGGATAATGAATTAATTGCTATTTTATCTCTCGGTCTTGGATTAAAACCATTTAAAAATACGCTTTATATATTTAGTCTAATATTTTTTCTTATTTTTATAATACTTAATTTATATTTAGCACCTAAAATATATGAACAATATAAAATTAAAGAATATGATCTTAGAAATACGTTAGATTTTAATAATATAGCTTTTTCTAATTTTTTAAATTTAAATAAAACTACAATATTAGATTTTGATAAAAAAGATAATCAGTATCATGATATGTTGATTAGCTATTTAGATGATAAAGAAAATATTGTTTATGCTAAAAGAGGAAATATTTTAAATAAAAATAATTTTTATTATTTTGAATTATCTGATGGTTTTAAAATTAGTGTGGATGATGAAAATGAAATAGAAAATTTAGAATTTAAGAATTATGTCTTGAAAATAGAAAATAAAAATAAAAATAACTTAGAAATTATTGATAAAAATACACTTACAATATTTGATGATCTGAATTCAAAAAACTACTTGAATATCACTTTTAAAATAATCGATACTATTTTAATTTTATTTATTTTGATTTTTTTTTATTTAAATAACTTAAAAGAAATTAAATTTGAAACTAAAAATAATATTTTTTTTATAATTTTTTGTGTTAACATATTAATTATAAATCAAATAATTAAAAATTCAGAAACTTTATTAATCAATTATATATCAATAATAACAATCATTTTAATGATTTCATTAATTATTTTTTATATCAAAAAAAAGTATGAAAAAAATTAACTTTTATTTATTTTCTTTAACAAATAGATATTTATTAATCAATTTTATCATAATATCGATGTTTATTATATTTATAAATCTTTTGGAATTATCCAGAATTATTCCTCAAGATGAAAAAAGTTTATTTAATTTTATATATTTATCTTTTTTAAAATATCCCTCGATACTTAACGAAATAGTTCCTTTTGTTACAATTATAAGTGTTTCTTTTTTAATTAGAAATTTGGTTAATAACAACGAATTAATTTCTATGAGAAACTTAGGTTATTCAATATTTGATATTTTTCAGCCTATTGCTATTGCAGTTTTTTTTATGGGATTGTTTTTCCTATTATTATTGAACCCTTTATCTGTTTTTATGGAGAATAAATACGATGTTAAATTAGATAATAAAGAAAATAGTTTATATTCAATTAAGGTATCGGATAATGAAATGTGGATAAAAAATGAAATCGATCAATTTAATTCAAGTTTTATAAATATAAAAAATATAAATTTAAAAAATATGAATGCAAAAAATATTAAAATATTACTAATTAATAAAAATTCTAATAAATTTATAATTGCTGAAAATGGTAAGATTGAAAATAATATGTTTTTATTAAATAATGTTAAATATTATGATTTTAGATATGAAAAATATCAAAGTTTAGAAAAATATAATTTATCAATTAATTTTAGTAAGGATAATATTTTAAAATCTATTTCAAAATACAAACTTGTCCCTTTTTATAATTACATTAATCACTCAAGAACACTTTCGAAATTCAATTTGTATTCTGCTGAAATTGGTTTGTTCTATCTTTCTGAAATATTAAAACCTATTTTTGTTGTAATCATAGCATTTGTAATAGTTGGTTTTACCGCAAAATTTCAAAGAAATGAAAATTTTTTTAAAGTTTTATTTATCGCAATTTCAATAGGTTTAATTATTTTTTTATTAAAAGAGTTAATTTCAAAATTAACAATAAGCTTATCTTTAAATATATTTTTCTCTTCAATAATTATTTTTTTAATTCCTTTTTTAATTGGACTTTTTCAAATCATAAGAATAGAGAATGAATAAGTATTTAAATTCTTTTTTTATAAATTTTTTATTAATAATATTTATAATATCTATTCCAAATTTTAATGCAGCAAATGAATTGCTTATTTATGCAGATTCTATATCATATGATAAAGATGAAAATATAATAGCAAGTGGTAATGCAAAAGTATTTCAAAAAAATACTTTCATTTTTTCAGATTTAATAATTTATAATAGAATTGAAAAAAAAATTATTCTACCATCTACGTTTACCTTAAAAGATGAAAATAATAATTACACAGAAGGAAGAAATGGATTTTTTCTTAAAAATTTAGAATATGCAGAATTTGAAGATCCCAAATTAAAATTAAATGATGGATCCAGAATAATTGGAAAAAAAATAAAACGGGATGGAGAAATCGATATAATTTCTAAAGGTGTGTATTCTCCGTGCTCCTCTAGAATAAAAATTGCAAGTTTTATTTGCCCTACATGGCAATTAGAAGGTGAAAAGATATTGCATGATAACAAAAATCTTTTTTTATATCAAAAACATGCAAAAATGAGAGTTCTTAATACACCAGTTTTCTATATTCCTTATATAGTTACTCCATCTCCTTTAAGAAAAAATAGAAAATCAGGTTTTTTAATACCTTCTTTAGAATTAAATTTCTTTGATACTAAAACTTCTCAATCCACTTCATTCCCTTATTATTTTAATATATCTCAAGATAAGGAACTTTTGTTTACGCCAATTATAAATTATGGAGGAGGTGTTGATTCTTCACAAAGATTTATATTTGATTATAATCAGATAATTTCTGGAGGTAATTTTAAAACTGATTTTACATTTGATTCAAATTTTGAAAATCAAAATGATGATTGGATTAATGATGCAAGTTTAATTACAAATTATAAAAAAAATTTAAATGAAAAATATAGAATAAATATAAATTCTGCTTTGCAGACTTCTAAAAATTATATTCAAAAAACAAAACCCAATGATGACTTAAGTTATACAAATTCATTAAAAACAGACTTAAATTTAGAAGGTTTTGGTCTAAAAAAAAATGATGATCAATTAAAGATTAATTTAAGTTTTTATCAAACAAATCAAGAAGATGAAGATAATAAAACTGTTCCTATTGTTTTGCCAAATATACAATATCATTCTGGTTATTATAATAAATTTGGTAATATATATGATCACTCATTAGAATTTTATAATATTTTAAGAGATAAAAGTACTGATGTACACTCTAAAAGGCAGCAAAAAATTTCTCATAAATATAAGATTAATAAAAAATTTATTAACTTTAATTCTAAAATTTCAATGGATGCAGAGATTTATAATCAAATATTTAATACTGATCAAAAAAAAGTAAGTACAAATAATTATAAAACAGGAACATATTACAGATTTTTTCCTATTGTGGGAATTTCAAGTGAAACTCCCTTTAAGATTAAAAATTTTAATTCAGATTTAACTTTTTCTCCAAAAATTAATCTAACTTTAAGTCCTGGTATTTCTAATAGTAACAAACTTTCAAATGAGGATTCAACAAATAATGATTTTAGTATCGAAAATATCTATAGATTAAATAGGTTTAGTGGTAATGATAAATTAGATAATTCAAAAAGAGTATCTTATGGAGTATCAGCTTATACTCAAAATTTTAATTCATCTTTAATGCAATCTTATGAATTTACTAAAAATAGTAACTTTCATAATGAGCAAGGCAATGATCATTATTTAAGTGATCTTTTGGGATCAATAGAATACAAGGATAAAACAGAAATTTTATATAATTTTAGATATGATGTTAATAATAATTATTTGAAAACACAAAATATTAATTTTTTCAAAGATACAGATTATGGTGAGCTAAATATTGCTTATCTTGATCAAAATACTAAAGTTAATAATATAATATCAAAAGATACTGAGACAATTAATTATTCTTTTTCTAGCAAGAAATTTTCTAAATTTTCAAAAATTTATTTTAATGGACTTTATGATATGAAAAAAGAAATTAACAAAGAGTATAGTCTCGGTTATAGTTATTTTGATGAATGTTTCGGTATTAACATAGATTTCAACAGAAAATCATATGAAGAAGATAGTCTAAAACCTCAAGATATTTTGACAATTATGTTTTCATTTAAAAATATTGGAAGTTATAAATCAACTAATATACTGGCAGTAACAGAAGGTGATAGGCGAGATATTGAATGGGAAAGTTACAGTGTAGATGATGATCAATTTGAAAAGTATTAAAATATTTTTAAAATTTTTTTTGGTATTTTTTATATCAAACTTTTATACATCTAATTCCTTTTCAATTGAAAATAAAATAATTTTTAAAATTAATGACAAAGCTTTTACTTCATTAGATTATGAGATGAGATTAAAATATTTAGATTTTGTTGGAAATAATTCGGGTCTTGACAAAAAAATAATAATAGAAGATTTTATATCAGCAAATCTTTTTTTTGAATATTATAAAAATCATAAAAAAAATAATAACTATGATGAAAAGATTAACGAAATATATGAAAATATAAAAGAAACAAATTTAAAAAATAAAAAGAAGTACAAATATAAAATTAATAAAAATAATATAATTTATAATTTAAAAATTGACTATATAAGGAAGACAATTCTTGAAAGCATATTAAATTCAAAAAACGAAAGTTTAAATATCACAAAAAATAATATTGATTTATTATATAATTTTAAAATTAAATATATTAATTTTGAAATGAATAATAAAAAATTTGATAAAATATTTACGATCGAAGAATTAAATGATTTTGAAAAAGTTATTTCAAAATTAAATTTTAACAGTATTAATTTCTTTATAAAAGAACAAGATATAATTGATATAAATTCTATAAATTCAAAAATAAAAAAAGAAATATTAAATAATAATGATTTTTTTATTTTTAAAAAAAATAATAAATATTCAATTTTTTATATAGAAAAAAAATTCGTAACTTTAGATGATATTGTTGTCAATTTGTATAGAGTGAACATAGAAGAGGATTTCAATAAAAATTTAATAAAATGTGAAAATTTAAAAAAAAATAATAATATAATTAATAAAGAATACAAATTAAAAGATTTAAATGATAAACTTAAAAGCAATTTAGTAAACATTAATGATCATATAATATTAAGTAACAATAATGAAAATTTTTATATTGTTTTATGTGATATTAAATTTAATCAAGAAAAATTAAATAACTTAAATTTGAATAAACTTATTAATTCAAATGTTAAAGATATTGAAAAAGAATTTATTGCTAAGTACTCAGATCATTATAATCTAATTTTTTAATGTCAAATATTATAGCTGTAACAATTGGTGATATTAAAGGTGTCGGAATTGAAATTCTTATTAATTCATGGAAGAAGAAAAAAATAAATAATTTTATTTTACTTTCAGATATAAAATTAGTTTCTAAACTTCTAAAAAATAAAAATTTAGATAAGCAAATTAATTTAATAAGTTTAAATAATAACAAAATAAATTTTGATAAAAGAAAAATTAATATATTTTCCTATAAAACTATTTCATCTGAAGACAATACTTACAAATCATTAATGTATGCATATAAATTATGTGTAGAAAAAATATGTATTGGATTAATTACATTGCCATTAAGAAAAGATCTTATTAATAAAAATATTGATAAGAATTTTATTGGTCAAACTGAATTTTTTCAAAATATTAATAATAAAAAATATGCAAACATGATTCTTTACCATGAGAAAATTATTGTTAGCCCATTAACTACACATTTGAAATTAAAAGACATCGCAAAAACCGTCTCTAATAAATCATTATTATACAATATGATTTATACTTTAAATAAAACATTAAAAATTGATTTCAAAATTAAAAAACCAAAATTAATTGTTTCAGGATTAAACCCTCACGCAGGTGAAAATGGTGAGATAGGAGACGAAGAAGTTAAATATATTAAGCCAATTATTAGTAAGCTTAATAAAGATGGAATTTATATAGATGGTCCATTCTCTGCTGATAGTATTTTGATTAATAATAATTTAAAAAATTATGATTGTTTTATATTCATGTATCATGATCAAGCACTAGTACCATTTAAATATATAAGTCAATTTAGTGGTGTTAATTATACTGGTAATTTAAATATTATTCGCACTTCTCCTGATCACGGTACAGCCTATAATTTAGTGGGCACTAAAAAAATTTCAGATAAATCATTAATTAATTGTTTTAAACTTATTAATCAAATTCATAAAAATAGAAAAAATGTTAATACCTAAAAAATCATTAGGTCAAAATTTTCTAATAGATAAAAATATTTGTAAAAAAATTATTAATCTTACACTGGTTAAAAACAAAAATATTTTGGAAATAGGCCCTGGGTATGGATTTATGACAGATGAGATTTTATTAAGAAAACCAAAAAAACTATATTTAATTGAAAAAGATGAAGTTATTTTTAAATATCTACAAAAAAAATATGAAAATAATAAAGAAGTTATTGTTATAAATGCTGATATATTAAATGTTAACTTAGATGGATATAGAGATTTGATTATAATTTCAAATCTTCCATATAATATTAGTACAAAAGTTATTCTAAACTTATTTAATTATAATAAAAATATATTAGAGATGATATTTATGGTTCAAAAAGAAGTAGCAAAGAAATTTGATTATAATTTACCTAATATGAATAAATATAAATTTATGACTAAAATGTTTAGTAAATATTCTAGGTGCTTTGATGTATCATCACAAGTATTTATTCCTAAGCCAAAAGTTAGATCCAGTGTAGTTAAATTAATTTTAAATAAAAATACTGAAGATATGATGAAATTAAAAAATTTCTCAGATACTATATTTAAAAATGTAAGAAAAAAAATTAACAATAATATTAGTATTAAAAATAGTAAGTCATATTTACTAAATAAAAGAGTAAATCAACTAACAATTAAAGAGCTTTTACAAATTTATAATTTTGTTTAATTTATTTTTTAGAATATTTTTTTGTTCAAACATTAAATCGTTATATTCTATTATTTTTTTTATTTTATTAACTGTCTTCTGTACATTCTCATTAATTAACACAAATTTATATTCACTATAATGTTTCATTTCTGTAATTGCATAAGACAGTCTTAAATCTATTTCTTTGTTATTATCTCTACCTCTTTTTACTAATCTTCTCTTTAATTCTTTTTTAGATGGTGGAAGAATAAAAATATCTATTACGTCACTTTTTTTAAAGTTTCGTCTAATTTTTCTCGCACCCTTCCAATCAATATCAAATAAAATATGATTTTTTCTTTTTTTTGATTTCAATATACTTTTATATGGTGATCCATAATAATTATTAAAATTTTTAGCAGTTTCTATAAAAAAATTTTTATTTTTTAAAATTTCAAATTTTTTTTTAGATACAAAATAATAATCCTTACCATTTACTTCATTGAGCCTTTTATTTCTTGATGTATAAGAGATTGAGAGATGAACGTTTTTCATTTTTTTAATTAAAAGCTTACAAAGAGTAGTTTTTCCAGCACCTGATGGAGAAGAAATTATAATTAATTTATTGTTTTGATCTGTATTCATTTAATTTTTTAATGTGATTTTTATAACTAGTAGAAAATATATGTCTTTTTAAAGATTTATCAAAAAAATAAAACAAAAAATCTGATTTATAGTTTTCAAATATAATATCTATTGTTTTTTTACCAACAAATGAAATAGGTTTTGGAGGTAAGCCCTTTTGTTTGTATGTATTATATGGATGATTAATTTTTAAATCATTTAATAAAAGCTTTCTTTTTAAATCAAAATTTCCATTAGTTAGAGCAAATACAACTGTTGCATCTATTTGTAATTTCATTCCTTTATTTAATCTGTTAAATATTACTGAAGAGATTTTCCTTTTATCATTTAAATCTAGGCCTTCTTTTTCAATTAATGATCCAATAATCATGATTTGATCTATTGAATAATATTTATAAATTTCATTATTTTTATATTTATCGAAATACTTATCTTTAATATCTTTTAATTTATTTAAAAAATTTTGAAAATTTTCATCTTTTTGATAATAATATGTATCGGCTATGATATCTTCATATTGTACATTTTCAATTTTATCAAAATGCTTCAATAATTCTTGATTAATCTGATATTTAGACCAGCCCTCAATAATAGTTAATTTATTTTTAATATTGCTAGGTTTGTTAATAACATTAAAAAGATCAATAAATGAGGTATTTTTTTCAATATAAAAATTGCCAAAATGTATAAATTTATTAAAAAACAATTTATTCATTTGATAATAAATTTTTATATAAAATATATTTAAACTTGAAAGATTAGGGATATTTCTTTTAAGAATAATATCTAATTTTTCACCCTTTTCTATTACAAACTCACTATCTTTTAATTTAATATTTTTATTCAATATATAAAAGTAATAAAAAAAATTTGAAATTAATAAAATAATTAAAACTATCTTAAATACTTTTAAATAATAAGGCAGTATTTGTTCCCCCAAAACCAAATGAGTTACTAAGGGCATATGTAATATCTTTTTCTATAGGTATTTTAGGAATAAGATTGATGTTACTAGTCTCAATTGGATTATCTAAATTTAATGTAGCAGGTAATATTTTTTGATTTATTGATAATATTGAAAAAATTGATTCTACACTTCCTGCTGCTCCAAGAAGATGGCCAATAGATGATTTGGTCGAACTAACAAATATATTTTCTTTGAATAATTTTGAAATAGCATTCAACTCAATTTGATCCCCCTTGATTGTAGAAGTACCGTGTGCATTTATATAATCTACTTTATCTGATGATATTTTAGCCATTTTAAGTGCTTCTAACATTGCTCTATAACCACCGTCACCATCTTCAGATGGAGCTGTAATATGATATGCATCACCAGACATGCCATATCCCACTAGTTCTGCATAAATGTTGGCGCCTCTCTTTTTAGCAAATTCATATTCTTCAAGAATTAATATACCCGAGCCTTCACCCATTACAAACCCATCCCTATCCCTGTCCCAGGGTCTTGATGCTTCATGCGGTGCTTCATTAAAAGATGTGCTTAAGCTTCTCGCAGCACAAAAGCCTGCAATACCTAATTTACAGACGGCAGCTTCTGATCCACCGGCTACCATAACATCAGCGGCACCTCTTTTAATCATTTCACTCGAGTCTCCTATAGAATGGGCGCCAGTGGCACAGGCAGTTACTACAGAATGATTGGGGCCTTTAAATCCATATTTTATAGAAATTTGACCTGACAAAAGATTTACTAATGAAGAGGGAATAAAAAAAGGAGATAATTTTTTGGTATTTTGATTGATTGTTAATGAACCCTCATAAATAGTTTCTAACCCCCCTATTCCAGATCCAACTGATACACCAACTCTTAATTTTTCATCATCGTTAAGATTATTTAATCCAGCATCATCAATTGCCATTCTTGCTGCCAAAAGGCCGTACTGGATGAACCTATCATTTCTTTTTAAATCCCTTGTTTCTAGAACAGACGATTCATTAAAATAATTATCTTTTTCAGGATTATTATTTATATACCCAGCTATTTTTGAAGGTAATTCAGAAACATCAAATTGATCAATTTTTTTGATTCCTGATTTACAACCTAATAAGTTATCCCATGAAGTAATTTTATCGTTACCAATTGATGTAAGAAGTCCCATTCCAGTGATAACAACTCTTCTCATTAATTTTAAGAATTATTTTTTACCTTCAATATAATCTATAGCGTTTTGGACTGTCTGAATTGTTTCTGCTGCATCATCAGGTATTTCTATCCCAAACTTTTCTTCAAAAGCCATTACTAATTCTACAGTATCTAAACTATCAGCTCCTAAATCATCAATGAATTTTGCTTCCGGAATTACTTTGGCTTCATCAATACCTAAATGATCAACAACAATTTTTTTAACTTGATCTTGAATATCACTCATATTTATCTCCTTATTATTTCTTTTAGATTATTTTTTGAATGTATGTCAACCAATTAAACCATTAACATACCACCATTAACATGAAAAGTTTGACCTGTAATATAAGAAGAATCATCAGTTGATAAAAAATATGCTAAATTAGCTATATCATTTGGTTCGCCAAACTTCATCATAGGTATTTTTGACAAATATTTTTCTTTTAGATCATTAGTTAAACTATCTGTCATTGATGTCTTGATAAATCCTGGAGATATTACATTCACTGTAATGTTTCTCCTAGCTACTTCAATAGCAATAGATTTATAAAGACCGATTAAACCTGATTTAGATGCAACATAGTTGGCTTGTCCTGGGTTACCAGTTGATCCAACAATAGATGAAATACCAATAATTTTCCCATATTTATTTGAGAGCATGTTTGGAAGTAAGGATTTTATAATTTGAAAATTAGAATTTAGATTTGTTTGTATGACTTTAGACCATTGATCATTTTTCATTCTAAATATTAAATTGTCTGAAGTCATTCCTGCATTATTTATAATTACAGAGATGTCCTTGTGCTCTTTTGATATAATGTCTAAAGTTGTTTGTAGATCTTCATGGTTTGATAAATCTAATTTATAATAATAATTATGATTTCCATAATTTTTCTTTAAATTTGAAAGCTTTTCATCAGATGAAGCAGTTAAAACTAATGTATATTTTTCGATTTCAAATTTTTTACAGATTGCAGAACCTATGCCGCCAGAAGCACCGGTAATAAAAATCTTATTTATTTTTTCCATTTAATTTTATATCTGAAATTTGATTAATAGATTCAATATCAAAGTCATTTGTAATTCTTTTTATAAGTCCACTCAAAACTTTGCCTGGACCAATTTCAATTATTTTAGTTTCACCAATTTTTTCAAGACTTCGTATACTTTCTGTCCAATTAACTTTGTTTGCCATTTGATTTTGTAAATTTTTTTTGATTAATGTATTATCATTATAGATTCTTGCATCAAAATTTGAAATAATTTTAATATCATTTTGAAAAAAATTTATTTTATCTATTTGATTACTAAGAATCTCTTGAGCCTTGGTCATATATTGACTATGAAATGCAGCAGAAACATTTAAATTTACAAATTTTTTAATATTATTACTTAAAAAAATATCTTTACTTTTATCTATGTCAACTAATTTACCTGATACAACTACTTGAATAGGTGAATTATCATTTGCTATTTCTAGTTTTAAATTATTATCATTTATAATTTTAGCTACATATGCTGAATCTTTACCAATTAATGCAGCCATACCCGTAATATTTGGAGTTATAGCTTTATTCATTAGTTCACCCCTTGCCTTTAAAATTAAACTGCATTCTTTTAAATTAATTTTTTTACTACAAGCTAAAGCAGTATATTCACCTAACGAGTGTCCGAGCATTACATTTATTTTTTCTTTTTCAAAATAGTTTTCGGAAACTAAAGTTTCATAAATTACATATGAAGTAGCAAATATACATATTTGTGTGTATTGAGTAGTGTCCAATTTATTTTCGTCGTTTTCAAATATTATCCTCCTTAGATTCATTTCTACATATTCTTCAATTTCTTCAAAGGTTTTTTTAGCAATTTCAAAATTGTCATGAAAATCCTTTGCCATACCTGCAAATTGGCTACCCTGACCAGGAAAAACAATAGATGTCATTAGGGGTTGATTTATTTTATATTTTAAATATATGCAAGTTCAACTTCTCTTATATTGTGTATATAAGATTTAACCATGGAGTTATATGAATAAATTTGAAGTAGTCCTCATTTTAAGCCCAGAACTATCTACTAGCTCTTTAGAAGATGAAATAAAGGATTTTAAATCTAGAATTGCTGCATACTCTGGCAACATAATAAACGAAGAAAATTGGGGGTTAAGAGATTTAAGTTATAGTATAAATAAGTTTAAAAAGGCTTTTTATAAATTTATTCAAATTGAAGCTCCTGGTGAAATTGTAAAAAATATCAATAATGAATTAAATCAAAGAGAAAAACTGATCAGGTATATTTTTATCAAGGTTAAAGATCATCAAAAACTCCCAACTATATTAAATAATGAAAAAAAATAAATATAACACAAAAAGAGAAGATAAATCAAATTCACCATTTGAAAATAGAAGAAAATTCTGTCCTTTTAGCCAACCTGGGTCACCAAAAATTGACTATAAAGACATAAGACTCTTATCTCGATATATTACAGAAAAAGGTAAAATTGTTCCAAGTCGTATCACAGGTGTTTCTAGAAAAAAACAAAAGGAATTGGCAAAGGCAATTAAAAGAGCTAGATTTCTATCTTTAATTTCATACACAAATAAATCATACTCTTCATGAAAGTAATTTTAACAACTACTATTAAAAAACTCGGCAAAATTGGAGATATTGTTTCAGTAAAGCCTGGTTATGCTAGAAATTTCTTATTTCCAAATAATATGGCATTGAGAGAAAATAAAAAAAATAAAGAATATTATGAAAAAATAAAAGTTGATATGGAAAAGAAAGATTTAAATAAACTAAATGAAGCAAAAAAGATTGTAAATGAAGTAAAAAAAATCAATATTATTTTTAATAAAGAAGCTGATGAAAAAGATCAATTATATGGTTCTATTTCAAAAAAAGAAATTGTTGAATATTTGTTGAATAAAAATATAAAAGTTAAGTCAGATGATCTTCAAATAAGAAATCAAATTAAATCAATTGGTGAGCATATTGTTGAAATTAATCCCTATGAAAATATTAGTGAAGAGTTCACCATTAAAGTTAATAAAAACTAATTTATTCACACTATTAATAAATTATTAACTTATTTAATATTGTTGTTCTTGTCGATTTTTTTTAGATAGTTTAATTAGCATTAATGTCAGTTGAATTAATTAATTCAAATCTAAACAAAACTAGCGAAAATAATTACTTTTCTAATACTGATGCAGAATTAGCCCTTATTGGTTGTATTTTATGGGATAACAAAAACTATGAAAAGGTATCGGATTTTTTAGATGAAAATCATTTTGTTGACGAAACAAACAAAGTAATATTTTCAACAATTAAAAATTTGTTGGATAAAAATGTTCTTGTTTCTCCAATAACTCTAAAAAACTACTTACCTGAAGATAATGATAATTTAAATAAAGTTAATTACTTAAATCAACTTAAAGATAGTACGCCATCAACGCAAAATACATACAATTATGGTAAAATCATTTATGATTTATATGTTAAAAGAAATTTAGTCGGCATTGCTCATAATATCATTCAAGAAACTAATTCGAATAGCTCTGAAACTGCAGAAAATCTAATAGAAAATGCAGAAAATGATTTATACAATTTATCTCAAAGCGGAAATTCAGAAAGATCATTTGTAAATTTTGGAAATGCTTTGCACGGAGCTGTTGAGATAATAAGTGAAGCGTACAAAAGAGAGGGAAAAATTGCTGGTGTGCCTACTGGCTTTAAAGATTTAGATAAAAAACTTGGTGGATTACATAAATCTGATTTAATTATTATTGCAGGAAGACCTTCAATGGGAAAAACTGCGCTAGGCACAAATATTGCATTTAATTGTGCAATAAAATACAAAGAAGAAAAAGATGAATTTGAAAATAAAAAAATTATAGATGGCGGTAAAGTTGCATTTTTTTCTTTAGAAATGTCTTCTGAACAACTTGCCACAAGAATTTTGGCAGAACAGACAAAGATATCTGGAGATAAAATGCGAAAAGCAGAATTAAACAAAGATGATTTTAATAAAATTGCAAAAACATCATCTGAATTGGAGAGTCTAAATTTTATAATTGATGACAATCCTGTTTTAACTATTCCAATGTTAAGAGCAAGAGCAAGAAGACTTAAAAGACTTCATGATATTAATTTAATAATTATTGATTATTTGCAATTAATGTCAGGTGGATCAAATTATAGAAATGACGGAAGAGTTCAGGAAATATCAGAAATAACTAGAGGGCTAAAATCTATTGCTAAAGAGTTAAACATTCCAGTTATTGCTTTATCCCAACTTTCTAGACAAGTTGAGCAAAGAGAGGATAAAAGACCACAATT
>MDTA01100329.1_pt1 | contig 14884 bp, 16 predicted proteins | sample 811151 | NCBI WGS metagenome assembly MDTA01 (sample SAMN05326648, study PRJNA326480) | marine metagenome | isolation source: seawater | place: Indian Ocean: South | collected 2010 | reverse complement strand
GGAGGGGTGGTGGGGACCGAAGTTGACCACCATCGGCTCCGTGCGCGTTTCCAGCTGCGTCATGGGGCGATGGCAGAACATTCGTGTCGGGATCTTAGGAAGGACCCATGCCCGATCAGCCGTCCAGTCCCATTCAGGGCTTCATGCATGTTCCGGTTCTGGCCGAACCGTTGATGCAAGCGTTGGCCGAGGAGCTCAGTGATCCATGTCAGTGCGGAGTGTTCATCGATGCCACGCTTGGCGGTGGAGGCCATAGCGCTCTGCTGCTGGACCGGTATCCAGACCTGGCACTTGTCGGGCTTGATCAGGACGCAACGGCTCGTGTGGCGGCAACCGAGCGGCTCAAGCCCCATGAGGATCGAGTCTCGATCGTGGCCACCAATTTCGCTGATTACACCCCTGCACAGCCGGTTGGGTTGGTCTTGGCGGATCTTGGGGTCAGCAGTCCCCAGCTGGATGTGGCCCAGCGTGGATTCAGTTTTCGGCTCGATGGACCGTTGGACATGCGTATGAATCCAGCGGGGGGCGGGGAAACAGCTTCAGAACTCCTGGCAAGGTTGGACGAGTCGGAGCTGGCGAATCTGATCTATGCCTATGGGGAGGAGCGCTTGTCACGACGCATTGCGCGCAGGATCAAAGCGGATCTCGCGGCATCGGGTGCTTATGGCGGTACGGCGGCACTGGCCTATGCGGTGGCGGGGTGTTATCCACCGAAAGCCCGTCGCGGTCGCATTCATCCCGCCACGCGCACCTTTCAGGCTCTGAGGATCGCGGTCAATGATGAACTTGCTGTTCTGGAGCGGTTGTTGCAACGAGCTCCCGACTGGCTTCAGCCGGATGGCCTGCTGGCGATCATCAGTTTCCATTCGCTCGAGGATCGGCGCGTGAAGACCGCCTTCCTTCGTGATGAGCGCCTGCAGCGCGTCACGCGCAAGCCTCTGAGAGCGGACGACGATGAGCAGCAGGTGAATCCGCGCAGTCGCAGTGCCAAGTTGAGAATTGCTCGACGTCGTCCGCTCCAGACGAGTGCTGAAGCATGAGCTTGGCCTGGTCCTCGGACGGTTTCTGGTGGATCGCCCTGCTGGTTCAGCTTCTGGCCATTCCTGGCACGCTCCTGCCCGTGCTTCCAGGCCTGATCTGGTTGCCGCTGGGTGCTCTTGTCTGGATGGCAGCTGTTGGGCCAACTCAGGCCACACCTGAGTTAGCCCTGGCGTTGGTGTTGTTTGGTCTTGGCTTCCTGGCCGATCTTCTCGCTCTGGGGCTGGCATCGGCTCGTCTGAAGGCCAGTCGCTGGTCAGTTGCAGGTGCTGGTGTGGGTCTGCTTGTTGGGGTGCTCGGCCTGCTGCCGGCACTCCCGTTTGGGGGACCGCTTCTCGGAGCCCTGTTTGGTCCATGGCTTGGAGCCATGCTGGTCGAAACCTGGGTCACAACACAATCTCCCCGAAATCTGGGTTGGCTTGAGGCGTTGCGTCAAGGATCGGTGGTTGGTTTGGCTGTTGTGGCTGGACTTCTGTTCAGCAGGATTGCTCAGTTTCTGATGGCCCTGGTCGGTGTTGGTGGTTTTGTGATCCTCAGCTTCCTTTGATCAGGCCTGCTTGGTCGTCAGCAAGTTTGGGAATTGAGTGGACGCTGCTTTCCGTCACTCCTGCCCAAGCGTTTGTTGTATCTGGCTCTCAGGTTTGCATTCTGTTCAATGTTTGAATCGCAGTCGTGATCACCTCGATTGCGGAATCAATTTCAGTTGCTGTGGTTTCGCGACCCAGACTCAGACGCAATGACCCTTCCGCCTCGAGACGGCTGCGGCCAATGGCCCTTAAAACATGGGATGGTTCACCACCACTGCAGGCTGAACCGCTGCTGCAGGCCAGGTGGGGTCTCAGTGTCCGATGCAGCCTGCTGACTGAGATTTCTGGAATGGTGATGTTGAGGTTGTGGGCTAGCCGAGGTTCCATCGCCCCATTGAGCTTGATGCCTGGATTCCGCTGCTTAAGCCCTTGCCAAAGTTGATCCCTCAAGGCCTTCTGCCGAGTCTGTCGATCCTCCAGATCCTGCAGTGACAGCTCCGCCGCTGCCGCCATGCCCATGATCAGCGGCACCGGCAACGTTCCGGCTCGCAGCCCCTGCTCCTGGCCTCCCCCCCACTGAAGGGGCTGAAGCTGCGTGCCCTGTCGGACCACAAGGGCGCCGATGCCTTTCGGGCCGTTGAATTTGTGAGCGCTGAGGCTGATCAGCTCACAACCCAGCTCTTCGGCCTGCAGCGGGAGATGTCCGAAGGCCTGGGCCGCGTCGGAGTGCATGGTGATGCCGTGGCTGGAGCAGACGGCACTCAGATCCCTGATCGGTTGGATCACTCCGATTTCATTGTTGGCCACCATCACGCTCACCAGCTGGGTATCGGCCTGGATGGCCTCTTCCAGTTGTTCCACCTGGATCAGGCCATCGTGTTGTGGAGTCAGCAGCGTGAGCTCAAATCCTTCCTCCTTCAGCTGCATCAAAGGGTCGAGCACGGCGTGATGTTCACTGGCCACACTGATCAGATGTCCTGGTTTGCCATCGGCGATCGCCCGTGCCCTGGCGTGGCCGAGCAGCGCCAGATTGTTGGCTTCCGTGGCGCCACTGGTGAAAATCAGTTCTTCGGAAGGGATCCCCAGGCTGCCCGCAAGCCGCTCTCTGGCTGAGCCGATGGCAGCTGCGGCTGTCAGCCCGAGGCGATGCTGCCGGCTTGAGGGATTTCCCCACTGCTCACGCCACCAGGGCTCCATCGCCTGGATGACAGAGGCATGGCAAGGGGTGGTGGCCTGGTGATCGAGGTTGATCACAACGTCTCAGCGCTCAATGTGGTGATGTGCGGGCAGCATGGTGTGACTTTCCCGATTGTCGCGATGCGTGCTGTCCGTTGGCTCTCCAGTCTGGGTCTGATTGCTGCAGCTGCATTTCAATCAGCTTGCGCTGAGGGTCTGGATCGGGAACAGCTGCTTGAGCAGATGAAGGCCATGCGTCCGGTCGATCTGGTGGTCCTCGATCAGATCGATTCGCCTCAGGAGTACACGCTGGGGATCTTTGCGGTCTCTGGCGATGCTGTCGATCCTCAGATACGCCGGTTCAAGCTGTGGCAGGAATACGCCGATAATCTCGTGATTCCCACCGAAACGGTGAATTGCAGTCGCGAGGAGCCGCTGCGCGTCACCAGGGATGCTGAAGCCATTTACGTGCGCAAGCTCAATCCGGGCGGACCCATGCGAGCTTCCACGCGCGAAGACCACCTGGTGTGGTGGGCTGCCTGTCATCCCGACTTTGCCGGTCAGGACCCGATCGGTCTCACTGAGAAGGCCAGGGAGCTCGGCTATTCCACTCAACTGATCGAATCTCAGGAAGTGTTGCGGTTGCCGGCGCCCTAACGCCCCTAGATTCCGCCCAGATGAGGTCAGGCCTTGACAACCTCCCAGCCCGAACAGCCATCCCAGCCCGACCAGGCCTCGCAGACCGAACAGCCCGCGGTTCGTCTTCTGCTGGTGGACGATGAGCCTGGCCTGCGTTCAGCAGTGCAGGCCTATCTCGAAGACGAGGGATTCGATGTCACCACAGCTGTTGATGGAGAAGACGGTTTCTCCAAGGCGCAGCAGATGCTCCCGGATGTGGTCATCAGCGATGTGATGATGCCCCGGCTTGATGGCTACGGCCTGCTCAACAAGCTCAGAGCTGATGAGCGACTCGGCGGTACGCCCGTGATCTTTCTCACCGCCAAGGGCATGACGGCGGATCGCACCCAGGGCTATCTGGCCGGCGTGGATGATTACATCCCCAAGCCCTTTGATCCGGATGAGCTGGTGGCCCGTGTGACCAACGTGGCCCAGCGTCAGCAGCGACTGTTGCAGGAAGCGGCCCGTTTTGCCGATGCCGACATGGGGCAGATGGCGAAACAGATCACCGAGATTCGCTCGCTTCTCGCCCAGGCGGAGGCGCTCCCTTCCAGCGAGCCGGTCCAGCACAATTTCACGCCCAGGGAAGCCAGTGTTCTGCAACTGGTCGCGGAAGGGTTGATGAACAAGGAGATCGCTCGCCAGCTGGAGACATCCATTCGCAATGTCGAGAAATACGTGAGCCGGTTGTTCATCAAAACCGGCACCTCCAGTCGAACCGAGCTGGTGCGTTACGCCCTGCAGCATCGCTTGGTGGATTGAGATGTCCAAAGGCCATACCTCTGCCTGAGGGGTGGCGTCCGGCTGCTCTCAATCAAGGATGGACCTACAGGGACACCACGGATTCCGACAGCCAAGGAAAGCAGGTCAGTGCGCTGATGGCGGAGCGTTACGACCACTCCTCCGCAGAGGTCTGGCTGCAAAGAATCGCCGCGGGTGAACTGCATCTCAACGGTCAGCGGTTGCTCGACGATCGGCCTCTTCCCGATCGGGCAGAGCTGGTGTGGTGCCGGCCCCCATGGGTTGAACCAGCGATTCCCGAGACCTTTTCGGTGGTGCACGACGACGGGGATCTGCTGGTGATCAACAAACCCTCCGGGTTGCCGGTGATGCCCGGAGGTGGCTTTCTGGAGCACACGCTCGCGACCCTCCTGGATCAGCGCAGCCGTCGACTCGGAGAGCCGCTGGTTCCCAAGCCTGTGCATCGTCTTGGTCGCTTCACCTCCGGCTTGCAGGTCAGTGCGCGCCAGTCGTCGACCAGGGCCGCACTCTCCAGATGGTTTCAGCCCGCATCTGGGGGCCGGAAGCTGTATCAGGCCTGGTCCCAGCGGGTTGCGGGGCTTGAGTTCGGGACGTCTCTTGTGGTGGAAACGGATGTTGTTGAACGGTCCCATCCCCTGCTGGGCTGGCTCTGGGGTCCGCTGCCCCAGTCGGATGAGTCGATCAGGCGGCGACTGAAAGCCCGGAGTGAACTGACGCTGCTCGAGCGTTGCGCAGAGGGAGATCGCCTGCAGGTGGCCATCACCACCGGACGACCCCATCAAATCCGCATTCATCTGGCACAACTGGGATCTCCCTTGCTTGGCGATCCCCTTTACCTGAATGACCAGTGCATCAATCCGGCAGCCAGGCCGGGAGACGGGGGCTATCGCCTCCATGCCTGGCGACTGCAGCTGGATGGTCTTGATCTCAGCTGTGAGCCGCCATCAACCTTCTGATCCAGCGAGGAGCTGCTGTTCAGGCCTTCTGGAATTCGATCAGTCTTGAGAAATAGAACGGTGCTTTGTTCAGGCTGCGACGAACGGCTTGGAAGCCGCTGGCTTCCGCTGCCGCCACAATCCCTTTCTCCTTCAGGGTGTAGGCGCGGGTGGTTTTGCTGGGGCCTGGGAACAACTGGCCGATGCCCTTCAGAACTGCCAGCAGCGGTGTGTAAGGCGCGAAGCTCACAATCAGCCTTTTCTCGCTGAGAGAGCAGAGGTGTCGCACCATGTCTTCGGCAGCCTCCTGGGGGTAGTGAATGAACACATCCAGACAGCACACCGTGTGAAATGAGCCGCTCAGGCTTTCCAGGTCGCTGGCCACAAAATTGAGCTTCGACATGTCAAGACCTGCCTCACGTGCCCGGCGTTCCGCTTCCTCAGCCATGGCGGAAGAGATATCGCTGGCATTGATGGAGCCGGCTCCCATGCCTGCAAGAGGGATGCTGAGACTGCCGACACCGCAGCCGGCATCGCAGAAACTCACATCCGTCAACTGGCCGCTGTCCTTGATCCAGGCCAGCACCTCATCAACGGTTTTCTGATGTCCGATGCGGATATTGCGCTGGACCTTGTTGACGTCATCGCTTTCGCTGTAGATGCGGTTCCAGCGATCGAAGCCCGTGCTCTCGAAATAGCCCTTTACTTCCTGTTTCTCGGCCTGCTTGTCATTCAGCAGTTGCTCAGAGGCCATCAATTCACTCGCAGCGGCGGAATCTTAAGCAGCGACACGCCAACTCAGGCTGTCTTCCGAGCCGTTCCAAGTCCAGCGCAGTAGGTCGCTCAGCACGGCCCCGATCCAGGAGCGGTCATCAAGGCTTTCCCCGAGCACCTCCCTCGGCGCCATGGTGGAAGCCCAGATCGCTCCGTCCGCATCACCGCTCCAGCGCGCCAGACGGATGCTTCCTTCCAGCAAGGGCAGGGTTACGCCGGCGAGAGTCCCATCTTCCAGTCGGCAGGTGCCGTTTTTAACCAGGAGCACTCGCTCGTCCCAGCGATGCTCACCCTCCGCCAGTCCATAGGGCGCCAGGGCATCACTCACCAGCACCAGTTGATCTCCGGCGATTCGCTGCAAAAACACCGCAGTGGTGGGGTGCACATGCACGCCATCAGCAATGAGCCCCAGAGCGATGTCGCCGCGGCGGCAGGCTTCCCCCAGGGGCCCCGGGGCTCGGTGGTGCAGCCCTGGCATCGCATTGAAGGTGTGGGTGATCATGCCGACTCCCTGCTCGAAGGCACGCGCTGCCTGTTCGGCATTTGCCGTGCTGTGACCCAGTGCCACGGTGATGCCGAGTGTCTGCAGGTGGCTGATCAACTCCTGCGCTCCCGGTTGCTCTGGCGCCAGGGTCACCAGGCTGATGTCGGTTTCAAAGCCATGGATCCGTTCCTGCAGGGCCATGACGCTGGGAGCAGCGATGTGCTCCAGAGGGTGCGCGCCTCGCCGGGCTTCCGCCAGAAACGGACCTTCAAGATGGGCCCCCAGCAGATGGCAATGGCCAGCTTGGTGCAGCTCTCTTGCCATGCGCAGCACGCTCAGGGAGCGGCGTAATGGGGCCACCGCGCAGGTGACCAGCGTTGGTGCAATGGCCTCGACGCCATCGCGCCAGAGCAGCTCCAGCAGCTCAAGGAGCTTCGGCAGATCCTGTTCTGACAGTTCCGTGAAGGCCAGACCCAGCCCCCCGTTGATCTGTAGATCGATCCCCCTGCGACTGAGCGCGTCACCGTTCCAGCTTTCGCCGGCCATTGCACCCCCGGCCGGCATGGGACCTGTGGCAGTGATCAGATCCTGATCATTCAGTGTGAGCCAGTGCAGGCCTGCAGGTTCGTGGCTCCCGGGGCGGTGGGGCAGACGCACATCGGTAATCCGACGCATGCGGTTGGGCCGGCTCAGGCCGGTGCGGGACGATGGCAGTCTCGCCGTCCTTCCGGTTCTTGCCTGTGGCCGTGTTGCCATCCCCCCCTCCTGATCCAGGTTCCGCACCCAGGGTCGCCGTCATCATGGGCAGCGATTCCGATCTCCCAACTCTCCATCCGGCCGTTGAGGTGCTGGAACAGCTGGGCGTTGCGGTGGAAGTTCGTGTGCTCTCGGCACACCGCACACCTCTGGAGATGGTCGCCTTCGCTCAGGAGGCGCGCCAACGAGGACTGTGCGTGATTGTGGCCGGCGCCGGCGGTGCAGCCCATCTGCCCGGGATGGTGGCAGCACTCACCACCCTGCCAGTGATTGGTGTTCCGGTGCAGAGCCGTGCTCTTTCAGGTGTCGACTCCCTGCATTCGATCGTGCAGATGCCTGGTGGCATCCCGGTGGCCACTGTGGCGATCGGTGGCGGTCTGAACGCCGGACTGCTGGCTGCACAGATTCTCGCTGTGCAGGGTGGTGAGCTGGCGGAACGGCTGGAGACCTACCGCCAGCAGCTGCACGACACCGTGGTGACCAAGGACGCCCGCCTGAAGGACCTGGGCAGTCGTGATTACCTCGAGCGGATGGAGTGATCGCCCAACGTCACGCCCTTTGTTCCATCCCGCGAAGCGCTCGCTGAAGGGTCCAGCCTCCTGACGTTGCAGCCCGATGCCATTTCTGGTGCCATGGGTCTGTGCTGATTGCATGCTGAGCCCCTCTTGATCTGCGCTTCCCCGCATCCATGACTTCCTGGCCGGCCTGGTTGCGCTGGGGACTCGTGTTGCCGTTGCTGACCCTCAACCTGTTCGTGATTCGCCAGCTTCTCCTGCCGCTGGCTCCGTTCCCGGGCCTTTTCTTGGCTGCGGCCTTGATCGCGTTCCTGCTCGACATTCCCTGCCGCTGGCTCACCGGTCGAGGCAGCCCTCGCTGGGTGGCAGTTGTGTTGGTCACACTCGCCACGATCGGCGCTCTGGTCTTCGCGGGAGTGACTCTGGTGCCGCTCTTGATTGAACAGCTCGGTCAGTTGATCAATGCGCTGCCTGCGCTGATCGTGGCAGCGCAGGAGTGGGTCAATCGTCTTCAGGACTGGGCCTCACTTCATGGTCTGCCCGCCGAGTTCGGAGACCTCAGCAGCGATCTCCTCTCCCGTGTCAGCGCTATTGCCAGTCAGCTCAGTCAGCAACTGTTGAGCCTCCTGGGGGCCACGCTCGGCACCACGATCAACACGGTGATCGTGCTGGTGTTGGCGGTGTTCTTCCTGATCGGAGGCGACGCGATCACGACGGGGCTGGCCCGCTGGTTGCCGAATGAATGGCGTGCGTTGGTGACGAGCACCATTACTCGAACTTTCCGTGGCTACTTCGGCGGTCAGGTGCTCTTGGCGCTGATCCTGGCGCTGGGTCAGATCCTGGTCTTCACCCTGCTGAAGATTCCCTATGGGGTTCTGTTTGCGGTGCTGATCGGCTTCACAACCCTGATTCCCTATGCCAGTGCCCTGACCATCGTCGCCGTGAGCGGTCTGCTGGCCTTTGAGGATCCAAGCAAAGCCCTGGAGATTCTGGTGGCGGCGATCGTGGTCGGTCAGATCGTTGATCAGGTCATTCAGCCACGGCTGATGGGAAGCATTGTCGGACTGCAGCCGGCCTGGCTATTGATCGCCCTGCCTCTGGGCGCCAAAGCCGGAGAGCTCTACGGTCTGGGGAATCTGCTGGGTCTGCTGCTGGCGGTGCCTGTCGCCAGCTGTCTGAAAACGTTTGTGGATGCCTGGGCCGAGCGTCAGGGCATCCACGAGGTCATCAGCGCGGTCAGTGCTGGGCCGGAATGATCCCCCGGGCGATCAGTTCGTTCACGACCTGATTCACGCAGTTCGCCAGGTCTGCGGCGCCGGTGTCGACCGAGAGTTCCGGAGTTTCTGGCGCTTCATAAGGGCTGGAAATTCCAGTGAACTCCTTGATCTCTCCCGCACGTGCTTTCGCGTAGAGGCCCTTGGTGTCACGTTCTTCGCAAACGCTCAGATCAGCGGCGCAGAAAATTTCGATGAAATCACCATCATTCACCAGGTTCCGTGCCTTGTCGCGATCAGCGCGAAACGGTGAGACGAATGCCGTTAAAACGATGGTGCCGGAATCCAGAAACAGCTTGGACACCTCACCGATGCGGCGGATGTTTTCCTCCCGGTCGGCATCGGAGAAACCCAGGTCTTTGCAGAGGCCGTGGCGGATGTTGTCACCGTCGAGGACGTAGGTGCTCAGGCCCCGCTCGAACAGCGCTTGATTGACGGCGTTGGCGAGGGTGCTCTTGCCCGCACCGCTCAGGCCTGTGAACCACAGGATGGCGCTGCGATGACCCCGCCTTTCAGCGCGGGCAGCCCTGTCAACCGAGGCTTGGTGCCAGGCGATATTGGTGGAAGCACCCTGGTTGGTGAGCTGGCCGTAGCTCGACGAAGCGGTCATTGGGATTCGGCGGTTTCGGCCCGCCATTGTCTCTCAGCTCGTATCTCCCTCAGCCTCCTGCGCGCTTCGGTCGGTACCCCTCTTTGCTCAGCAGGTCCAGTGCAATCTGCACCTGATCGCCTTGAAGTTCGATCAGGCCGTCTTTGGCTGTGCCTCCGCTGCCGATGCGTGTTTTGAGTTTCTTGAGCAGGATCTTCAGTGCCCCCGGGTCGAGCTCCAGACCGCGGATCACCGTCACCGTCTTGCCGCCTTTGCCACCTCGGGTCGGTTGCACCCGCACCATCTGGTCGGCCTTCGCGGTTGGCTGCTTCTCTGGGCCGCTCGGCCGCTGCAGACTGTCTGTGTTGCTGAATTCCTGCCACCCGCCCTTCGGCATCGCTCCTGCGCATCCGACACCATCCTGACGTTTTTGCGATGACCCACTCCGCGTCCACGCCTCGATGGGCTGACTCAAGCCAGGGACTTGGTCGCTGGATCGAGCGTTTGATTGGGATCGCGCTTCTGAGGCGTCCTCTGTTCTTCCAGGCACGTCAGCTGATCATCCGCACCGCCGAACGCAACGGCATTCCCTGGCGCGTTCGGCGGCGTGAACTGCGGAAGGCTGCAGCCCCGCTGTTGTCGAGCTCAAGCACTCCAGGCCTGCGGCCGCCTGACTACTACGTGGCGCGTTTCCACGCTTATGAACAGGGCAATCTCTGCTGGCAGGCGGCGGCCGAAGCGGAACAGGCCACCGATGCCATGGCCCTGCGCATCTGGCCGGAGGAGTCGCTTGCGCCGACTGTGGCGCAGACACGCCTACGGGACGAGATTCACCGTGCTGTGGAGCCCTTGCTGAGCGGATCCGTTGAACGGGTGCTGGATCTTGGCTGTTCTGTGGGGGTGAGCACCCTGCATCTCGGGCGCTGGTTGCGGCAGCGGGCTGAGCAGCGTCAGGAACCCTCACCTCGCATTCAAGGACTGGATCTCTCTCCCGACATGCTCGCTGTGGCACGAGTGCGCGATCGCGAACGGCTGGTGGATGGCTGGGTGCATGCGGCCGCGGAGAACACAGGATTGGAGCCTGCCTCCTTTGACCTGATCAGTCTTCAATTCGTTTGCCATGAGTTGCCGCAGGACGCGACTCATGCCGTGCTGCTGGAGGCCGCGCGATTGCTGCGTCCAGGCGGTGCTCTGGTCATGGTGGACCAGGATCCCGACTCCTCTGTGCTTCAACGCCTGCCTGCGGCGGTGGCCACATTGCTCAAGAGCACCGAGCCCTACATCGAGCAGTACTTCAGCCTCGACATGGCTGCTGCCCTGCAGGAGGCGGGGTTCCGGAATCTCCAAATCAGTGCCTGTGATCCGCGGCATCGCGTGATCGCCTGCTTACGCTGAGCCAACGCTTCAAAGGCCGCGCGCGCGGTCAGCTGCACCTTGACCAGCACCCTGCCACCCAAGCCCAATGCTGAGGATCTGGCCGTCAGCTCCAGGCCAGCCGCCTCTGGCCGTTTCGGCCGTTTCGGCGGTCAGTACGTGCCGGAGACTCTGATGCCTGCCCTGGCTGAGCTCGAGACGGCCGCGGCTGAAGCCTGGAAGGACCCTGCCTTCACCTCAGAACTCAACCGCCTGTTGAGCACCTATGTGGGCAGGGCGACCCCTCTTTATGAAGCTGAGCGACTCACCGCCCATTACCGCCGCAGTGACGGCGGACCCAGGATCTGGCTGAAGCGTGAGGACCTCAACCACACAGGTGCTCACAAAATCAACAATGCCCTTGGTCAGGCTCTGCTGGCCCTGCGAATGGGCAAGAAGCGGATCATCGCTGAGACAGGGGCGGGTCAGCATGGTGTTGCAACGGCCACGGTCTGTGCCCGCTTCGGTCTGGAGTGCGTGGTGTACATGGGCGCTGAGGACATGCGCCGTCAGGCCCTGAACGTGTTCCGCATGCGTCTCCTTGGTGCCACCGTGCAGCCTGTGACCGCAGGCACCGCAACACTCAAAGACGCCACCAGTGAAGCGATTCGCGACTGGGTCACCAACGTGGAGACCACCCACTACATCCTCGGCTCGGTGGCTGGTCCCCATCCCTATCCGATGCTGGTTCGTGATTTCCACGCTGTGATTGGAGAGGAAACCAGGGCTCAGTGTCAGGAAGCTTTCGGCCGTTTGCCGGACGTGCTGATGGCCTGTGTCGGAGGTGGGTCCAATGCCATGGGCCTCTTCCATCCCTTTGTGGAATGCAGCGGTGTGCGTCTGATCGGGGTGGAGGCCGCCGGTGACGGTGTCGCCACGGGCCGTCATGCCGCCACCATGACCGAAGGACGGGTCGGAGTGCTTCACGGTGCCATGAGTCTGTTGCTGCAAGACCAAGACGGTCAGGTGCAGGAGGCCCATTCGATCAGCGCCGGTCTGGACTATCCGGGTGTCGGTCCCGAACACAGCTATTTGCGTGAGATCGGTCGTGCGGAGTACGGCGCCGTCACCGATGCGGAAGCCCTTCAGGCACTGCAGCTGGTGAGCCGACTTGAAGGCATCATTCCCGCACTGGAGACAGCTCATGCGTTCGCATGGCTTGAAACCCTTTGTCCCACCCTGGCGGATGGCACCGAAGTGGTTCTGAATTGCTCAGGACGGGGCGACAAGGATGTGAACACAGTCGCTGAGAAGCTGGGCGACGCGCTCTGAACTCGTCGGCTGTGACTCAGCTGAGCAAGCGTTCCAGGGTCAAGGCAACGGAATTGACGGCTGCACGCGCGGTCGCATAGGCCATGCGCATCGGCCCGATCAAGGCGACCTGCCCTGTTCCGCCATCACCGCTGCGGTAGGTCGCCTGGACCACTGAGCAGTGGCTGAGGGCTGTCTGGGGGTGCTCCTGGCCGATCCAGACTCTCCCTGTGGAGCGGGCAGGGTCTGGGACGAAGGCTGCGGGATCGCTGTCCATCAGGTCCAGAAGGGGCTTCACTCTGGCGCTGTCACTGAATTCGGGTTCAGCCACCAGCCGTGACACCCCATGCACCAGGGGCGCCTGCTCGATCGGACGATGCATGGGATTGCTGTTCTCGAGAGCATCTTTGAGAGCCCTCCCACAGGGCTGCAGCTGGCGTGGCAGACAGCTCCAGTCCAGTGTCCCGGACTGCAGCAGCTGGTCAGATGTCCAGCGTTCCAGTGCTTCCACCTGATCGGCACTGCCGTGGGGCAGCCGCAGATTGAGATGATGAGCCTGACTGGCATCGCCCACGAGCATCACCAGCAGGCGGTCGTCACTGCGGACCAGACGAATGGTTCGGAGCCGGCTCTGCGATCTCTGTGGCGGGCTGATCAGGCTCATCAGGCCTGTGAAATCCGTGAGCCGGCGTGCCAGTTGCAGCAGCAGATCATCCAGGGCTGCCCAGCGCAGGCTCAGCTGGGTCAGTTCCCTTTCCAGGTGCTGAGCACCAGCTCCAGGCTGCGGCAGCAGGCAGTCCACATAATGTCGATAGCCCAGGGGGCTGGGCACCCGACCTGCCGAGGGGTGCGGCTGGGTGAGAAGACCTCGCTGCTCGAGGGCTCCCATGGCTGAACGCACTGTGGCCGAGCTGGCTTTGATTCCAAATCGCTGCACCAGGGTGCGACTGCCGACCGGTTCGATCGTGTCGACGTAGTGGTGGACCGTGGCTTGAAGGACTTCCTGCTGTCGTCGGGGCAGCGGCTTCACGGACGACACCTGGTGGGAGTTGATCTTACGGAGAATGCGCCGCGGCGTTCATCGCCTGTCATCAATGCACGCCGTTCCGCAGAGCGATGCCGCGTTCAGTACCGCGGCACTGTGGGATCGACTGTGGTGCTCCAGGCGTCAATGCCCCCCTCCAGATTCCACACGTCGCGTGCTGGCTGCTGCTCGAGCAGCCAGCATCCGAAATTCCAGCTTCGGACCCCGGCATGGCAGAGCACCACAATCGCTCCAGCCTGCGGCAGGACGTCGTTGAGTGTTCCCATCCAATTGCCCGCATCGCTCAGAGGCAGATGCTTGACCGGATGAGGGAACGGAGCGATAGCCAGCTCCTGCTCCTCACGCACATCCACGAGGGTCACCTCGGAATCCTGGTTGAGCCAGGCCTCCAGTTCGCTGGCTTTGAGGGGCTTGGGAGTGGGTCCTTTCATCGTTTCAGTCTGGCTTCGGGCTGGCAGAGCTTCTGAGATGGATGAAGATGAACATCATGTGCTTCACCGCCTGTCCATGAAGGGGCGCTCGTTTCTGCTGGCTCTGGTCTCCGTGGCCATGGTGCTGCTCACGCTGGCACTGGGGTTGTGGTGGGCCATGGCCCGGCAGAGTCCGCTACGGATCATGGACCGACCGCTTGAGCTGCCCCGGGCGGCTCGCTTCATGCCCAGCGATGCAGCCCTGACGCTGCACTGGTTGGTGGATCCCCGTCAGGTGCCTGCCTATGCCCAGGCCGTTGCTCCTGTGCGTCAACGTCGCCTGGTGAATGAGAGCACAAGCCAGCTCAGAGACGGTGCTTTCGCTCTGGCCGGACTTGACTTCAGCACTGAGCTGGCCGGCTGGATTGGGCCTGAGGTGAGCCTGGCTGTGCTGGATGCTCCAGCTCAGCAGGCCGGTGCACAGCCGAAGGAGGGCTGGGTCCTCGCACTGTCGAGCCGTGATCAGGACGGAGCCAAGCGCTTTCTGCAGCGCTTCTGGCAGACACGCAGCCTCGCAGGCACCGATCTGCAGATCTCCCGCTACCGCGGCATGGGACTGATCAGCGGTCGTGGTGCCCTGCTCGGGCGAGACCCGCAACCGATCGCCACAGCCCTGATCGATGACGATCTGCTGTTGCTGGCTTCGGGGCGAGGGGTGCTTGAGCAGGCCCTTGATGTCTCCCAGCTCGAAAGTCAGCATCAGTTGGGTGATGCATCACTGGCCTCGGATCTCAGGCGCTTCGGTCGTGGTGCCGCTGTGCTCACCGCCAATCCCGGTGCCATGGACCGCTGGCTGGGAGTTCCTTCAGCGATCACGAGACGCGATGACCTTCAGGGGCTTGTGGCATGTCTGACGCCGCAGGGTTCGGATCTGGCACTTGATGCCGTGGTTCATTTCCATGACGCGCAGATCCCGGTTGCTTCCCAGTGGTCGGAGAGTTCTGCTCTGCTCAGAGATGCGGGCGGTGATGCCCAGACTGTTGCTCTGCTGTCGAATCCTGCTGCTCTGCTGACTGTTGACACGCAGGAGCCCATGGCCCAGTGGATCGCTCCCCTTCTCCAGAAGTCGATTGAATCGGTACGTTCCGGCGCTGCTGCTGCGGTCGTCGGTCTCGACGAGGGCCCCATGCTCTGGCAGCAGGGTCCGCAGGGCTGGGTGCTGGGCACCCGGCCCAGCCGTCCCGACCCTGAGATGGT
>MDTA01096114.1_pt1 | contig 14884 bp, 9 predicted proteins | sample 811151 | NCBI WGS metagenome assembly MDTA01 (sample SAMN05326648, study PRJNA326480) | marine metagenome | isolation source: seawater | place: Indian Ocean: South | collected 2010 | reverse complement strand
GAAACCAGCCTTCTGCAAAATCTGACGCACAATCTCAGCCTGGATATAACCAGAAGCCCAGTCAGCACGACACATCGTCAACGAAACACCCTCACCAGGTAGGTGATCATGATCATCGTCAGCGGGAGCAGCAGCTGGAGCGGCAGTAGTTGTAGCCGCAGGTGCAGCAGTTGTAGCAACAGCAGCTGAACTGCTGGCTGAACTACTTGCACTATCATCACCGTCAGACCCGCAGGCCCCGGCAATCAATCCAAGCGCCAGAACAGCAGAAATAATCCGCCAGCTCCGACGCCTCATAAGCGTTTCCATTAAGGAATTCCCTCCATTAGTCAACAAAAACAAATGTTAAAAAAACATTTAGGTAAAGAAGTGTAAGACAAAGCGGGCCTTTTAGGCAATGGCGGGAGAATTTGTTACAAATCTGACATTTTTAAACTGTTATTCAAAGCCTTTTTAAAGGCTTTTTTCAGTTTTCGTCGATATTTATGTCAATTTCAGCTTTTAAATTTGTTGCCGAAACACCCAAATGTGCTTTGTAGAGACCTGGATCGGCGTACCAACCTTCTATAGCTCGATGTCCAGGACCTGATTTTCTCCCTCCGGCTGCTACCGGAACACGTATTGAACGTTCAGGCCAATCAGGGTCAGCGGGATCCCAGTAGGAAAAAGAGCGACTTCCCAAGTTGATTTCAACATCTTTCGTTTCGCCAGGCTCTAGGGATATTTTTTGGAAACCTTTGAGCTCTTTTTTGGGTCTCGCCAACACTGGTTCAACATGTTCTACGTAGCATTGAACTACTTCAGTTCCAGCTCGATCTCCAGTGTTTGTAACTGAAATTTTTATATCAACTGTTTTTCCGTCAATCAGTTCTTGACTCGATGGCAGCTTTGTAATTTTTGGTTCTCCCCATTCAAAAGTGGTGTAGCTCAATCCGTGACCGAATGGAAATGCAACTTCAATGCCGCGTGTGTCATACCATCGGTACCCGACAAAGACTCCCTCTCCGTATAGAACCTGACTGTTCTCCCCGGGATAATTCGTAAATGCAGGCGTGTCTTCTAAGCATTTAGGAAAAGTCGTTGGCAGCCTTCCGCTAGGTTCACAATCGCCGAGCACGACATCTACTAATGCGTCTGACATTCCTTGTCCCCCGAACCAGCTAACAAGAACTGCATTTACGTTTTCAACCCAGTCCATAGTCACCGGTGAGCCTGAGTTTACGACTACTAGAGTTCTGGGATTGCTCGCTGAGACTTGGCGAATCAGTTCTGCTTGGTTACCTGGCAGATCCATATTCTCTCTGTCTCGTCCTTCTGTCTCCCATTCTTCATCAGTGCCAACAACCATGATTACCACATCTGCATCTTCGGCAGCTTTAATGGCTCTTTCAAATGTGTTTTCGTTTTCTGGTGGTCGAAGGCCAACTTGAGCTCCGCATAGGGCAACACTGCCTTCACTTGAATATTCAACAATGAGTTCAACTGATTCACCTGAATTAAGTTTTAGAGGCACGGATGCTTCTTCGCTCCCAAGACCGAAGAAAGCTTCTCCTGGTGGTAGCGGCTCACTTATTCCATCAATAAGCGTCTCTCCGTCAACTTTTATCCTTGCTTTTCCCGCCTGGATCAAAGTCAACATATAGATACCATCCTGATCGGCTGTCAGGTTTGATTTCGCTCTGAAGCTAAAATCAGAAATGTTTTCAACACCTTCTATAGTCTCGAAGTGCAGTAAGCGCCCGTCAGGTTTTGAAGATGTTGCAACTGGAGTTCCTTCACAATTGAGACCATTAAAATACTCAATTAAAAAGCCTTGCTCTCCATCTTCTCTGGTAAGGATTCTCCTTGCTATAGGTCTACTGGTTCTATCTGAAACTGTTCCCGGTTCATAAAGGACCTCATTATTAGGCAATCTATTTTTGAAAGATTCGAGCGGTGAAACTACATATTGGGGTACGAGTTGAGCTGAGCCTCCTCCCATAATCATTGCTGTTGCAGCATTTGGCCCTATTAAGGCAATAGTTTCTGTTTCTTTAAGTTCTATTGGAAGTAATCCATCATTTTTCAGTAAAACCATGGATTCAGCGGCAGCCTTTCGAACCAGAATCTTGTCATCTGGATTGTCGAGTTCTCTTTCGGGGACTTGAAGCGGCTCTTCAAAAGCGCCTGTTCTCTCAAGTAGTAACAGGAGTCTATGAACCGATGAGTTAACTATTTCTTCGTCTAGTTCTCCGCTGTTTACGGCCTCTACTATTTTTTCTCCGTAATGAGAAACCGGTCCGGGCATTTCTAAATCAAGTCCAGCCTCAATAGATTTTGTAGTAGATCGTGTTGCGAACCAGTCGCTAACAACTACACCATCAAAACCCCATTCTTCGCGCAAGATTTGATTTAATATTTTTTCGTTCTCACATGCGTACTCACCATCGATGCGATTGTATGCAGCCATTATTCCCCAGGCTTGAGCTTCTTTTACAACGGCTTCAAAAGGTGCAAGATAAATTTCTCGCAACGCTCTCTCCGGTACAACTGAATTTATTGTGTTTCTCTCAAACTCAGAATCATTGGCGACAAAGTGTTTAGTCGTTGTTGCCACTCCCCCTGACTGAACACCTTTTACAAAACCCACAGCAATACGTGAGGTGAGAAAAGGATCTTCTGAATAACACTCAAAATTTCTCCCACCAAGAGGAGTTCGATGGATATTTACAGTTGGAGCTAGGAGAACATGTGAACCTCTTGCATGGGTTTCACGCGCAAGCGATTTTCCTAGTTCGGTAATTAGCTGTGGGTTCCAAGTAGCTCCTAAAGCAGACCCGCAAGGAATGCATAATGCTGGAGTGCCGGAACCTAACAAGCCTGCTCCTCGAGCACCTGCGGGTCCGTCAGTAACTTTGAGGGAAGGAATTCCAAGCCGTTCAACAGGAAGAACGTCCCACGCTCCTTTCCCAGACATCAAAGAAGCTTTCTCTTCAAGAGTTAATTCGGCTAACAAATGCTCTAAACGTTTACTCATATATAGATATCTAACCTACAAAAACATATTTTGCTAATGGAGGAATTAATAGATATCTCGCGAACAAAATGCGAGTGAATGATCTCGGAAGTAACCTTTTGTTATGTTTGATCTAATAATTAAAGGTGGCACTGTCATTGACGGAAGTGGATCTCCTGGAGTCAAGGCTGACGTAGCCGTCACTGAAGGCAAAATTTCAGAGATAGGCATAATCGATCCGAATCAGGCAGAAGCAATTGTTGACGCAGAAAATATGATCGTTTGTCCGGGTTTCATTGATCCCCATACGCATTACGATGCTCAACTTTTTTGGGACCCTCATGCGACTCCCTCTAGTCTGCATGGAATCACAAGCGTCGTAATGGGAAACTGTGGTTTTTCAATAGCGCCTATATCCGACACCTCTGATGCCGATTACCTCGGCGCAATGCTGGTACAAGTCGAAGGCATGTCAGCAGATGCTCTTCGTATAGGAGTTGACTGGAACTGGAGCTCTTTTGAAGACTATCTAAAGCGTTTGGACGGAAATGTTGGAGTTAATGTCGCAGCAATGGTTGGCCATTGTGCACTTCGTAGAACGGTCATGAAAGACGATGCGGTAAAACGTGAAGCAACTGAAAATGAAATAGAGGAGATGCAAAAACTTTTGGGCGAAGCTCTTGAAGCTGGTGGCCTAGGTTTTTCCACGAGCCGTTCTTTTACTCATACCGACGGAGATGGTTTACCTGTCCCGTCGAGAATTGCATCAGTTGAAGAAGTTTTAGCTTTGGCAGAAGTCTGCGAAAAGTATCCCGGTACAACTCTCGAATGGGTTGCCGATGGCTGCATGAACGGTTTCTCTGATGAAGAAGTTGAACTTATGGCAGAAATGTCACTGAGAGCCAAACGTCCCCTCAATTGGAATGTTCTGACTGTAGATTCAGCCCGTCCTGATGACTACAAAAATCAAATAAATGCTTGCGAACGCGTCGCTGAAAAAGGCGGCAGAGCAATGGCTCTGACAATGCCAATTCTTGTTGGAATGACAATGCATTTCCATTCTTATTGTGCTCTCTACAAACTCCCCGGTTGGGATGAAATAATGACACTCCCCCACGAAGACAAAAAACAAAAACTTGCTGATCCTGCTGTAAGAAAACTTCTTGAAGAGAACGCCGCCTCACCGGAAGCAGGCGTTTTCTCAAGACTCACAGGATGGGGCAAGTATCGCATCGGGGAAACTTTTTCTAAAGAGAATCAAGGACTCGATGGAAGACTAGTATCTGACATTGCCAGAGAAAGAGGCACCCGCGATTTCTACACTCTCCTTGATATTGTTCTCGCCGATGACCTGAAAACAGTTCTGTGGCCGGGACCGACAGATGATGACCCTGCCAGTTGGCTTATGCGCCAAACTGTTTGGGAACACGAAGAAGTCATGATTGGCGGTTCAGACGCGGGAGCTCATCTGGACCGAATGGCGGGTGCTTCCTATCCAACGGAATGGATTAGAGACTGCCTAAGTGGGAGGAAACTCACGAGTGTTGAAAAAGCTATAGAGCACATGACTGATGTTCCAGCTAGATTTTTTGGTTTGGTGAACCGGGGTCGGATAGAGAAAGATTTTCACGCTGATCTAGTTGTGTTCGACCCTGAACGGATCGACGCTCAAGAACTGAAAATATTGAACGATCTACCAGGCGACAGTCCGCGTCTTTACGCAGGATCGGAAGGAATCGAAAAAGTTTTTGTAAACGGAGTACTCACTGTTGATTCAGGTAAGCCAACAGAAGTTTTGTCAGGTGTTATTTTACGCTCAGGATCCCATACCGTTACCAATAAAATCCCCGCTGATGCTTAAATGATGTTTCTGGAAGAAAACTCGGTAATTTCTCCAAAAATTTGGGGCATCTAAAAATGTCTGAATCATCGAGACCAAAAATCAGACATATGCCCGGTCTCGATGGCGCACGAGGTCTTTGGGTGATACTCGGACCCCTTTTGTATCATGCAAGACCTGAAAACGTGCCTGGAGGACCTTCAATTGTCCCGGGAGGAATTTTATCTCTCGACCTATTTTTTGTTCTTTCAAGTTTTCTTATTGTCTCCATCGCCTTAAAGGAATGGGACCAAGCTGGCAGAATTGATCTAAAAGGATACGCAGGAAGGCGCGCTCGGAGACTTCTCCCCGCTTTACTTGTGGCACTTATAGGGCTAACTGTTTATCTGGTATTTTTCGGACAGGCCGATCAGGTTAGTCGTTGGACTGGAGCTATAGTTTCGGCTCTTACTTACAGCGCCAACTGGCATGAAATAGCAGCAGATATTTCATATTTCGAGCATTACAGAACACCTTCACCCTTGAAACATATTTGGTCTTTTTCGATTGAAGAACAGTTCTATATTTTCGCCCCTCTTTTCATAATCTTTGGTTTAGGAATTTTGAAAAAAAGCGAGAAATTGCTTCTGTGGATAGCGGTTGTCGGAGCTATAGCTTCGGCTTGCTGGATGGCAATTCTCCATGAACCCGGAACTGATCCTTCTCGCGTTTATTTCGGTACGGACACCAGAGCTCAAGCTCTTTTTGTTGGAATTGTTTTAGCTCTAGTAGCAAGACAGATAGGACCTCCGAGAACAGAATCAGCAAAAAAGCTAGTTGCTTTACTGGCGTATCCAGCTACAGCGTTTCACCTGTGGGCAGTCCTTTTCGTTTCACAGGAAAACGAATGGATGTTTGAACGTGGAGGCTTTCTCTTAATTGCTGTGATGAGCGCTTTGATAATTTACAGCTTGACAGTTTCTGCTCAATGGAGTCCTTTGCATCGCTTTATGGAGTCATCTCCCCTCAGATATCTGGGACGGATAAGTTACGGCCTTTACCTCTACCACTGGCCGGTATACATGCTCGTAACAGGAAACAGGCTTTCACGTTTAATGCCGGGAGTGGATGAAATTAGCGGCGTTCCACTTCTTCTTTGCCATTTGTTGATTACCGGAATTTTGGCTTCTCTAAGCTTTCATTTAATTGAGCGTCCTTTTCAAAAACGTCGTTTTCCTCTGACTAACCGTCCCACCTCAGCTCTGACAGGAACAGTTGCGGCTTCTATTGGGGTTGCAGCTATTCTGTTTGGCCTTCTTTGGGTCAATACACGACCAGCTGATGCTAGGGAGGACTTTTCTTCAGCTGGTGGAATATGCGTTAAGCAAGGTGTACTCCCACCTCCAACGGATGCAAGAACAAGGATTTTGGTAGTTGGAGATTCAGTGTCTGTACAAATTGCTGAAGCTCTCTGCGGTTGGTCGTTAGAAAATCCAGGTGAAATTGTTGTTATGAATGAAGCACACCTTGGGTGTGTTGTGGGACGTTACGGGGAAAAAAGAATACCTGAAGGAATAGAAGGACCTGTTGGAGAATTATGCTCAGCTTGGAATGATCCCGTACCTTCGCACGAGATGTTTGAGAGAGACATCGTTTCATGGCCTACAGCTGTCGATATTTTTAGACCAGACATAGTAATTGGGCATATAACCCCGTGGGATGTAACAGACCGGCTGATTCCATCCCTAGGAGATGAATGGGTCTGGATTGGGACTTCCGCTTACGACGACTACATATCGTCTGAGTACCGAATAGGTAGCCAAACTCTGGGTGCAACAGGTGCACATGTTTACTGGCTGGAAGGGGCACATCTAAGAAGAGAAATAAAACCACAAAACCATCCAGACCGCATAGATGCCTTGAATAAACTTGTTACCGAAGCAGTTGCAGATCTTAACTATGTGTCTATTGCTCCCTATAAGGAATTTATCGGTGAGCTTGGAAGTAGTAGAGAAAAGCAGATACGAGATGATGGAGTGCACCTTACGGAACAAGGTCTTTCTGAAGTAGCTGAATGGTTGATGACAGAAATCATCTCAAAAGAAACCAACAGTTGAGTTAATCTCTTTTAGACCACCAAACGTTTAAACGTTCTTCAAGTTCTTCTCTATCGAGATCTCCTTCTTTGCGCTTTATCTCTAAAAGAAACTCCAAAGCCTCCCCTACCTCTTTTCCAGGTTCTAGACCAAGGTGTTGCATTATTTCGTCACCATCCAAACCAGGTCGTTCTGATTTAATTCTCTCTTCTTCGGCCAAATCTTTAATACGTGTTTCTAAATCATCCATTGCTGCTTGAATGCCCTCTTCTTTTGCACGGTTTCTGGTCGTACAGTCACAACGAATTAAATGATTTAACTTTCCCAACAAGGGACCAGCATCTCTTGCATACCTTCGCACAGCTGAATCTGACCAGCCATCCGCATAACCTTTAAACCTTCCTGAGAGGCGCACCAGTTCACTCACTTGTTGAACTATCTCCTCCGGAAAATCAAGAGCTTTAAGTCGTTTACGTGCAATTCGGGATCCAACTTCTTCATGATGTCTGAAGGTGACTCCTCCATGTGAGAACGATCTAGTATCAGGTTTTCCTATGTCATGGAAAAGAGCCGCGAGACGGACAACTATGTCGGGCTTGGTTTTGTTAACGACAGCAATTGTGTGAGCTAGAACATCTTTGTGTTTATGAATGGGATCTTGTTCCATTTCTAATCTTGATAGTTCAGGGATTATGTCATCCATTTCCCCAGACTCAACAGATGACCATAGGTCTTCAGCGCAATCTTCCTGAAGAAGGATTTCAGATAGTCGGTCCATAGTTTAAATTTTAGAAAAGAATGCGAATAAAAATACTGTTAAACAGATTTTGGCGAATTCTCGATTTTTATCCCCAACATTCGAGCCGCATTTCCTCTAACTATTTTCCAAACGACATCTTCCGGCAAGTGGCCCATCATCTCTTCAGCCACTTCTTTTGTGTTCGGCCAAGTGGTGTCAGTGTGCGGGTAATCAGTTTCAAAAGTGATGTTGTCGACTCCTACTTCATTTAATGAGTTAAGCCCATGTCTGTCACGGAAGAAACATCCAAACACCTGCCGGTAGTAATAAGTCGACGGTGGTTCAGGAATAATGTCCGCCACACCTCCCCAGGCTCTGTGCTCTTTCCATACATCATCAACCCTTTCCAAAATGTATGGAAGCCACCCAATCTGACCTTCGCTGTAGGCCAGAGTCAGTGTAGGAAATTTCACTAGAACACCTGAAAACAAAAAATCACTTAATGAAGCTATTGCATTATTGAAACTCAAAGACGCTGCGACTGCTGGTGGAGCGTCAGGAGAAGCAGCTGGCATCTTTGAGGATGAACCTATATGCATGCAAACCACCGTTTCAGTGTCTTGGCATACCTGAAAGAAAGGATCCCAGTATCCGGTGTGTATGGAAGGTAGGCCTAAATTCGGTGGTATTTCTGAAAAGCAAACAGCTCTGCAACCGCGCTCGGCATTCCTTTTAACTTCTTGTGCGGCTAGCTCAGCGTCCCAGAGAGGAATGATGATCAATGGTATGAGAGCCCCGTTGGAATCTCCACACCATTCCTCGATCATAAAATCGTTATAAGCCTTAACACAGGCCAGAGCTAGTTCACGGTCTTTTGCTTCTGCGAACGTTTGCCCACAGAAACGCGGCATTGTAGGAAACGAAAGTGATGCTTCGACATGATTAGAAATCATGTCTTCAACGCGAGCCTTGGGTTCATAACAGCCGGGTCGCATCTCATCATATGTAATTGGCGACATTGTCATTTCTTCACGTTCAAAACCTACTGCTGCTACATGTCTCTTGTTTGGGTGTACGAGATCTTCATAGAACCAGATGTCGCACCATGGAGCATCGGGAGCGTCGAGGTCGTATTCATACATCTTCGCACCACCAACCCAGATCATTTCGCCTAAACGTCGACGTTCTACTCTTGGACCTCTTTCTTTAAACTTGCTGGGAAGCCATGTTTGCCATAAATGTGGCGGTTCAACTAAGTGATCATCAACGCTAATAATCTTAGGAATCTCTGTTATGGAACCTTTATTTGCCTCTTCGGTTATGGCCATTGAACCCTCCGGATTTTCGGAAATCTCTTCCTGTGCCTGAATCAGATTCTAGACCTTTGTAACCCGACTCGCATATAGAGCAATTTCTAGGCAGTATGTATTGAGTTAGAAAGGTTAGAAAATATGAAAGTTGGCATTGCATTTGCAAATATCTTAAATTTCGGCACTGCGGAAGGAAGTATTCAATTCGCTCAGGCTGCTGAAAAAGCAGGGGTTGAATCCTTATGGACCGTAGAACACGTTATTTATCCTTCAAACTACGACTCTAAATATCCATATGATGCGAGTGGTCAAATGATGATGGCTACCGACACGGATCTAACTGATCCATTAATTTGGCTCACATGGTTAGCTGCTAGAACAAGTTCGATAAGGCTAGGCACCGGTATCCTGATTCTCCCAGAACGAAATCCTTTGGTGCTAGCAAAAGAACTGGGAACTTTAGATTCTCTCAGCGGAGGCAGGGTTGAACTTGGCATCGGTGTTGGGTGGCTCAAAGAAGAATTCGAAGCTCTAGGGATACCTTGGGAACGTAGAGGCGCTCGCACTGACGAGTATGTTGCTGTTATGAAAGAGCTTTGGAGCGAAAATGAGGTCTCCTTTGAAGGCGAATTTGTTTCATTTGAGAATGTTTCCTCTAATCCGAAGCCTGTAAATGGAACAATTCCTATAACAATCGGCGGTCATAGCGATGCTGCGGCAAGAAGAGCAGGTCGTATAGGAAATGGATTTTTCCCTGGAAAAGGCGATTTGAAACACATGCTAAACATTATGAGTGAATCCGCCGAGAAAAGTGGACGTGACCCTAAGGAAATAGAAGTCAATTGGGGCGACAATCAAATCATGGGTGAAGATCCTGTGGCTGCCGCTGAGAGATTAAAAGCTGAAGGGGTTACTCGAGTCATTGTCCCTTCAGTAATGTTTTTGCAAAACCCTGAAGAACAGTTAGAGGAATTCGGTGAGCGAGTTATATCGAAAATTTCTGATATCTGAGTTCGAATAGTTGAACATTCTCTTAACTTTTAGACTGTTTTAAAGATACTAAATGGTGAAAGCCGGAAGATGATCCAATGACAAACTGGAGGAGTAATACGGGAATGCGTTCAGGTATGCCAATAAATCCTCTTGGTTCAGGTAGACAGCCATTTGGAAAACCCAGAAACAGCTTTCTCTCGTCTTTACTTACCAAAAGAAATATCTTAATTGCTCTAATCGTTTTCTCTTTTTTAATAATTGTTGCCATAGGCCAAAGGAATGACTCAGAACAAAAAGATGAAGAACTAGGACTTACTGCATCAGTTCAGGAATCGATGATTCGAGCAGGACTACTTAAAGTCGAAATTCAAGTAATCGATTCAACAGTTGTAATTGATGGAATAGTTGAAAATCAAGAACTAAAAGAGGCAGCTACCCGAGTTGCTCAAGCCCAACCCGGTGTTATAAGCGTGCAGAACATGCTTAAGGTGCCAGTGCCTAAAACCCAAGCAACAACAACTACTGTTCCGGACCTTCCTGCCAACCAAGAAGATCTACTTCTACAAACCCGTCTGAGTGCTGCCGGGGCCTCCTCTGGGATTCAGTTTGAATCAGGAGGAGATGTTTTGACCCTTGAATCAATACCCACTTTGGAAAGACTCGCTTTTTTCTTGTCAAATGAAAAAGAAATCAAGGTTCAAATACTTGGACACACTGACAGTGATGAAAAATGTCCAGGAGATAACCTTGTGCTCTCCCAAAGACGTGCCGAAGCAGTTAGGGCCCAGTTACTAGCTCGAGGGATAGAAGCAGAAAGGTTGATTGCAACAGGAATGGGACATACCGACCCTATTGCAGACAACATAAGTAAATCCGGAAAAGCTGCAAACAGAAGGATCGAATTCCTATTAATCACTAAAGACCAGCAAGGAATTCCAGCTCCAGCAAAAAGTGAAACACAAAGCGGTTGCTAACAGAATTTTTCCTAGGACCAACTGCTTCTTAACTATCCCTACAACAGTCAGAAATGTTTTATAAAATGTGTTTGGACATATCGTCTAAGCATCTGTAAATCTCATAAAGATTTGCGCTTGTTTCAATTAGCACTCAAAGGCGAGGAGCTTTAATGACAGGAAAAGGACTTTGCGTGAGATGCAGACAAGTAGTTCCTCTCAAACTCACAAGCCTTGTTTGCGATAGAGCCGGTGCTTCAGCTCAACCAACTGGAGTCTGCAGTGACTGCATTGACTTCAATGAAAAGAACGAGCAAAAAAGTATAAGCAATTAACTTGACCATTGTCACAAAATGACTGATTGCTCGATCACCTAGGCAAAATACGTTGTGAAGAAATCTGAAAGTAAGCCTCGCGTGTCATCGCAAAACAAGAAACCAAGTTTTTCAGGGTGGAAAGCTCGACTTACTGAAACCGCTGTAGGACTTTTTAGCCATGCACCTGACCCTCTGGAAGAAACTTTTGACTATCCAGGCGATCCAGGACTTTTTGGACCTGAGTCAGTTACTTGGAGGGTAATGGGTGATGTCTCTTCTTTTATTGGTGGAATCAGAGCACTTTTAGTGCAAGCAGCTCATCCTGAAGTCGCAGCTGGTGTTGCAAACCATTCAAATTACCGTGATGACCCACTCGGCAGACTCTCAAGAACCGCTTCTTACGTAACTGCAACTGCATTTGGTGCAATGCATGAAGTTGAAAAATCAATCGACATGGTTTCTTCAGCCCATCGGCCTGTAAACGGAACTTCAAGCAGAGGCCAAAGATACTCGGCCAAAGATCCTGAAATGGCAGCTTGGGTTCACAACGCCCTGATTGACTCTTTTTTAGTGTCATTTCAACACTTCGGGCCGATGCCTCTAACCAAAAAAGAAACAGATCTATATGTTAGCGAGCAAACAAATCTGGGAAGGTTAATGAAAGCCTCTCCACTACCCGACAATGCTGAGGCGTTGAGTTTGTGGCTGTCGAAACATCCAAGCTTAGGAGTGTCGTTAGAAGGTGCGGAGGCAGTTTCTTTTCTTAGAAAACCACCACTGCCGTTTTTTACACGCGTTGCTTACAAAGTTCTTTTCAATGCGGCTGTGGCAATTATGCCGAAAGAAATTCGTAAAGCAGTAGGAGTCAAACCAATAAAAGGGGCCAAAATGGCAGGTCGGTTTCTGACAAAAATTTTGCGTTACGCTTTAGGTTTCTCCCCCGCCTGGGCTGCGGCTTTAGATAGAAGCGGAACCGAAAGACCTTCTGGAATAAGGTTTCGAAATACATCTGGAGTCACACGCTAAATAGCAAATCTTTCCGTTTACACATAAGGTTTACGAATGCCAGACGCGATAGTCATAGGAGCAGGAGTGATGGGCTCCTCAATAGCTTATGAGCTGCAAAAGTCGGGTATGGAAACTCTTGTATTAGATAAGGGTGATTCTGTAGGTGGCGGATCAACAAGTGCTTCTTCAGCTGTAATTCGTTTCAACTACTCAACGCATGCTGGCGTAACTGCCGCCTGGGAATCCAGACATCGTTGGCTGTCATGGGCTGAACATTTAGGTTTGGATGAAAACCATAAAGAGCCCTTAGCGAAATTTCACAAAACTGGAATGCTTTTTTTAGAACCCCCCGAATTCCCCCGGTCAATTTTTCTTGACCTGCTTGACGAGTTCAATATTCCTTACGACTCATACAGTGCCGAAGAGCTTTCAGAAAAGTTTCCTTCGCTTAACCTCGGCAGGTTCTGGCCTCCCAAACTGCCCGACGATGAAAACTTCTTTAATGATTCGAACGGCAATCTAAATGGCTGGATTACCCCAGATGCCGGATTTATCGATGATCCTCAATTAGCTGCAAACAATTTGATGGATGCTGCGAAAAGGCACGGGGCTTTGCTTAATCTTCATGCTCAAGTAAAAAGCGTTCTTATAGAAAATGAACGTGTCTCAGGAGTTGAGCTTCAAAATGGGACAGAAATAAAAGCTCCAGTAGTTGTAAATGCGGCTGGACCATGGAGTTCGATGCTTAACCGAATAGCTAACGTCGAATCCGAAATGAAAATTAAAACCAACCCCATGCGACAAGAAGTTCATGCTGCTGAAGCTCCCAATAATTTCAATTTTGACTCCGGTGCTCCTCTACTAACAGATCTTGATCTCGGATATTATGCAGTTCCAAAAATGGGCGAAACTTTTTATGTTGGCGGTGTTGAACCTGATTGTGATCCATTGGAATGGGTTGAAAACCCAGATGAAGTATCTCTAAATCCGACAATTCAAAGATTCGAGGCTCAAGTTTGGCGTTTAGCCAGAAGGGTTCCAGACCTAGGCATACCAACTCGCCCCCTCGGAATTGCTGGTGTATACGATGTAACGCCAGATTGGGTCCCTATTTATGACAAAACTTCATTAAAAGGCTTCTATGTGGCTATTGGAACTTCTGGAAATCAGTTTAAAAATGCTCCTCTTGTTGGAGAAATAATGAAAGAAATTATCGAAGCCTGTGAAAATAACCATGATCATGACTCAGAACCCTTAAAAATTAGCTGTTCTCACACAGGATTAACTCTTGATTTGGGAGCTTTTTCACGTAATCGTGAAGAATTTTCTACAACCGGTTCCGTACTTGGTTGATTCGAATTTTTCAGTAGTTGGAAAGTTAGAAATAAAAACTTCAGGAATTAGACGTTTAGTTTTTTTGCTGATTGACTGTAGTTCCTGCTTAAAATATGCAGGACTGTTGTGTATGCCCTAAAAAATTAAGGGTATAGGAGGGAAAATTTTAATGAGAACCACTAAGCGTTTTTTGCCAGTCTTAGGCATTGCGCTCACATTAGGACTCATCGCTGGAGCCTGCGGGTCTGACGATGACGATAGTGCAAGTAGTTCAGCAAGTAGTTCAGCTGCAACGGCAACAACTACTGCTGCGCCTGCTACTACCGCTGCGCCTGCTACAACCACTGCTGCTCCGGCTGCTGATGCTGCTGAGGGTATGTGTGTTGGTTTGGTTACCGATGTTGGTCAGGTTGATGATAAGTCGTTTAACCAGTCAGCGTGGGAAGGTGTTCAGCGTGCTGCTGATGAGATGGGCGCTGCTGTTGATTACATTGAGACCACAGCTGCTAAGGATTATGCAACCAATATTGGGTTGTTCGCGGAGAATGGTTGCGATGTGATCGTTACTGTTGGTTTCGCTCTTGGTGAGGCAACTGCTATAGCTGCCGCTGAGTATCCTGATGTTGACTTTATTGGTGTTGACCAGTTCCAGGGTGCGCCTGTTGATGGTGTAGCTGGGTTGATCTTCCCTGAAGATCAGGCTGGTTTCTTGGCTGGTGCTTTGGCTGCTTCGATGTCTAAGAGTGGCATCATTGCTGAAGTTCTGGGAACTGATTTGGTTCCACCGGTTGTAGCTTTCGGTGAAGGTTACGTGAACGGTGCTAAGTACGTGAACCCTGATATTGAAGTAATCAAGACTTACCACCCTGGTGGTATTGATACTGCGTTCACTGATCCTGAGTGGGGTGCTACCACTGCACGTCAGGCTTTGGAGAACGGTGCTGATGTTGTCTTCGGTGCTGGCGGTAAGACCGGTAACGGTGCTCTTATAGAGGTCGCTGGCGAAGAGGGAGCTCTTTGTATAGGTGTTGACTCTGACCAGTGGTTCACTGTTCCAGAAGCGCATCCTTGTTTGATCACGAGCTCAATGAAGATGATCACTGACGGTGTGTTTGATCTGATCGCACAATCTGCTGCTGGAAGCATGCCTTCTGGTAACTATGGTGGTGCTGTTGGTCTCGCTCCGTTCCATGATTTCGATTCCATGGTCAGTGACGACATCAAATCAATGCTCGCTACTTTGAAAGCAGACCTTGAATCAGGCGCCATGAGCGCATGCGTATGGGACGCAGACAGCAACCCAGCATGCTCCGGAGGTG
>MDTA01214591.1_pt1 | contig 14886 bp, 12 predicted proteins | sample 811151 | NCBI WGS metagenome assembly MDTA01 (sample SAMN05326648, study PRJNA326480) | marine metagenome | isolation source: seawater | place: Indian Ocean: South | collected 2010 | reverse complement strand
TCTCTGTGCAGCCTCATTCCTAATGCTTTCTTACAATGTCTCTCATTATTCTCATCAGCTCCTCAGGGCTTTCAATATCTTTTTTATCTAACTGATGAACGACCTCTCCCCGATCAAGAAGTACAAATCTATCTGAAATATCATAAACATGATAAATATTGTGTCCAATAAATAGGACTGATCGACCTGAGCATTTTACATTTTCAACAAAGTCAAAAACCTTTTGTGTTTCATTTAGGGACAAAGCATTGGTGGGTTCATCAAGTATAATTAGTTCAGCCTTATTATATATAGCTCGCGCAATTGCAACACCTTGACGTTCACCACCGGACAAATTGCCGACAGGCGAACCGGCATGGATCAATTTGGATGTGAACCCTATTTCTCTGATCAACCTATTAGCTTCATTGATCTGTTCTTTTTCTCGTATGAACCCAAATGGGTAAGTAAGCTCTTTACCCATGAAAATGTTCCAAACAATTGATTGTTGCGGACATAAAGCTCTATCTTGAAATACAGTTTCAATACCTGCTTCTCTAGCCTTTAAAGCTGTCCAATTCCCAACTTTATCACCTCTTATGAATATATCACCAGTATCTGGAGAACAAACGCCAACGAGAGTTTTAATCAGAGTCGATTTCCCTGCGCCATTATCGCCAATAAGCCCAACCACTTCACCGGCGTCCACATGTAAAGAGGCTTGGCTAAGAGCGGTTATGCCGCCAAATTTTTTTGTAACATTTCTTAGTTCAATTAACCTGGTCATAGTTTAACGAATTCCGACCCATTATGAGATGGGTCGGCACTCTTCTAATCTTGAGCTATCTCAAACCAGCATCGGCAAGCGATTTGACTGCTTTATAGTTGCTTGTATCTACAAAACCAGCTCCAGTATCCTGATTTATTGCTCCAGTACCAAGAACCGCAGTTTGGCATAAGGAAAGGACTGGTAAGTAACCCTGTAGAAATGGTTGTTGGTCAGAGGTCAAATGAACATAGCCTTTTTCGAGAGCCGTCATGATTTGAGGACTTGTATCGAAGCCAACTTGTAGAATTTCATTTGGCCCATAGCCCGCACCTTTCGCTATTCCTTCTGCCACATTCATCACGTCACTGCCAGAATGAACTATAATTTTAGTATCGGGATTTGCATTTAGAGCAGCTCCAAAAATAGGTATAACAAGGTTCGGATCAGATGCGAAAGCCGGCTGTCCGTCCAAAACAGTAACTGTCATGCCATGCTCCTCAAAAACAAGCCTCGCTCCATCCTCTCTCTGGGCTCTTGCGTAATCTCCAATTGGAACCATTACTATTGCATGATCACCAGCTTTGAGGCCAAACTGCCTTATTGCCTCTCGGGCGAGCGCTCTACCTTGCGTTGCCAAATTAGCACCTACGTAGCCTCCACCAAACTTAGCTCTGACACCTGCCGGATCTACATTTTGATAAGTCATTAGAATTCCTTTGTCAGCTGCTTGCTTAGCAAGAGGCATCAACGCATCATCTCCTGGGTGCCCCATCATTGCTATTGCATCCACACCTAATCCGACAGATTCTCTTAACTGGCGTACCATTTTTTCAAAATCCCACTCAGAGTACAGAATTTCCGCATCAGCTCCTGTATCTCTGATCGCATTCATTGCGCCCGCTGCAACTATTCCTGCGAACCCACCAGCTTCAGGTCCACCTGCATAGAAATGCATCTTTACATCCGAGCACCATTTGTCTCCTAAATCTTGTCCAGTTGGACCGGCGAACCCAATAGATGATACTGGCAAAAGAAACATACAAGTCAAAAAATACCTAAAAAGTTTCATTTTTTTCTCCCAATTAATTATTCTTATTAGCTTAAATATATAACATTCACTCAACTATAATGTCAGTGACGTTACGTTAATAAAATTATCGAGTCAAACTGAAGGCCATAATGATATCAAAGATATTTTTCTTCAATTGATTTTACCATTCATGAACTTCTTAAACTCCACATCTATTATTTGAATATCATGCTTTGTTCCGGGGTAGACTCGGGTATCAATTTCAGATTTGAACTTTGTAAAAGCTTTAACCGACTTATCTTTTATGCGTTCAAAATCCTCAGAAATATTTTCATAAACTTTAGCATGCCTGGGAATATGTCCTTTGTTATATCCCAATATATCCTCAGAAAACAAATATTGCGCATCGCATCCTTGTCCACTTCCCATACCGATCATAAATATCTCCACATTTTCAGCAATGAATTGAGCTACTTTCACAGGCACGATCTCAATTTCGGCAGCAAATGCTCCAGCATCTTGAAGTTTAAGTGTCTCGTCATAGATTTTGTCAGCTTCCTCTGCAGTTTTACCATATGCTCTAAATCCACCATAAAATGTAGACTTATATGGAATAAAACCAGTGTGACCTACAACGGGAATACCCTCTCTCGCAATTGCGGAAACATAATTAATACTTTGCGGACAGTAGATTGCGTCGGCGCCATTTTCATATAGGAAAAAAGATCTTTTTAAAATATCATATTCCGTTAGATATTTACCATATTTTAATCCAACAGTGAAAAAAGTATTTTTAGCCGCTTTTCTTATACTAGTTACGTCATTGTTTTCGGACGATACAATCATGTCTATTCCTGCATCTTCACAAGCTTCTGCCTCAAGTGAATTGTGAGTATAAACTTCGGCTAACTTTCTTTTACCTTTACAAGCTATTATTTCTTTGACTGTTAACTTTTTCTTCATTCTAAATGCTTAATGTAACCGTTTGCTAATTCGTTTGGTTTGCCCATAACTGAAAAAGCTATCCATTCCACCATCTCGCCCATAACCAGACTTTTTACATCCACCACCAGGTAAATTCACACCATCAACGAACCAATCATTGTGCCATATGATTCCAGCCTCAATTCGCTCTGCTGTCCACTTCGCTTTTTCATCGTCGCGTGTAAAAAGACCTGCCGCTAGTCCATAGTCTGTTGAGTTTGCAATTTTTATCGCCTCTTCTTCGGTTTCAAAATCAATTATTGTAGCCACTGGTCCAAAGATTTCTTCTTGTGCTACACTTGATAAGTAATCAACATTTTCATAAATTGTTGGCTTAAAATAATTACCTTGTCCCATTTCGATTTTCTCTCCGCCTGTAACCAATGAAGCTCCCGATTGACTACCTACTTTACAATAATGGGAAACTCGATCCACCTGTGCTTTTGATATTAATGGCGTAACTTTTGAGTTTGGGTCATTACCCGGCCCCACCTTAAGTGTTTCAGTTTTTTTCTTCAATTTTGAGATATACTCATCTTTTATTTTTGGGTGTACAAGTACTCGAGACATTGCCACGCATATCTGGCCAGCATTAGGTTCAAAGATACCTTTTATGGTGCTATCAACCGCCCTATCAATATCTGCATCAGGATAAATTATAGCCGCAGACTTCCCACCAAGCTCTAAATGACATGGTATTATACGATCTGCCGTTGCTTTTAATATTTCAGAAGCAACTTCTGGGGAACCAGTGAATACAACTTGATTCACCGCATCGTGATCAACCGCCTTCTTCCCCGTACTTTCTCCATAACCATGAACAATGTTTAGTACACCACTTGGAACATTCGCCTCATTAAAAATTCTCCCAAAAATATTTGATGACAATGGACATAATTCAGGTGGTTTGACAACCATAGTGTTCCCCACAACCAAGCTTGCAGCTACCGATCTTGCAAACAGAGAAATAGGGTAGTTCCATGGCACTATTTGTAAGCTAACTCCAAAAGGCTCAAGAACAACGTAATTAAAAGTGTCCCGACCCGAAGGAATAAGCTTATTCTCTATTTTGTCAGTGATTCCGGCATAATATTCGAAAATAGCCGCTGCTCCTTCGAACTCACCAGCGCACTGCTCGATACTTTTTCCATTTTCTTTACTTAACAATTCGGAACCGTATCTTTTATATTCTCTTAGTTTTGAAGCTATGAACCTCATCATCCTAGATTTGTCTAATACGTCCATATCCTGAAGAACTCTGTCATCGAATGCAGATGAAGCAGCGCTAAACGCCAAGTCAATCTCCTCGTCTAGAGCTTCATCAATAAAACCAACTTCACTTTGATCAGCAGGGTTAATCACAGGTATTTTTCTCTTTGACAAAGAGTTAATGAAGCGTCCATCTATGTAATTTCTTGTTTACACCATTTTTCTCCTAAACCCATGTTATGCTCGAAATCACCTACCGACTACGCTCGCGGTAGATTAACAGGAATATAATATCCAGGATCTTTAGACTTCTTTACTATTGCTGGTATAATTTCTCTATATGCTCCAAATAAACCTTTTGGTTTAGGTAACTGATCTTTTATTTCCTCATGTAGTTTAGGAAGATTATAGGACGGAACCGACGGAAACATATGATGCTCAATATGATACTCCATGGACCAATAAATAAAACTAGCAATAGGGTTAAGGCGAACAGACCGCGTCGAGAGCCGATGGTCTTTTACGTCCTCCTGAAGGCCAATATGCTGGGTCAACCCCCATACGATGTTTAATGATGCAAAGCATTTTGGAATCAAAAGTAGAAAAATTGGCAAAAATGATCCAACCAAAATCGAAAACACTATGATCGCTAGCCAAAGAGAAACAAATAAACGCGATACCCAAATACAATTTTTTTTCTTAGAATCAGGTATGCATTCTTTCATGACCCGAGTCTCTATGCCTAAAGCATGTTCTAATATCTCTCGATGAAGAGATTTATGAAGAAACAAAAGACTGATTCCGGGAATAAATATCACTAGAAAATTTAGAAGATTTTTTGGTACCCAAAAAATACTTCCTTCAACTTCAAAATCGTGAGGGTCTACTGACGCAGTGTAATTATGGTGCAACGCATGAGATGCCCGCCATCTCACGGGCTCAAAATTATTCATAAAACTTGCTATATAGTAAAAGAAATCGTTTAGTTTTCTTGATTTAAAAGCTGTCCTGTGACCGCATTCATGCCATATTGCGTCTGCACCACCCCACATCGTACAATACATAAGGTAAACTGGTAGGAACCACCATGTGCCCCATACTTGGACAGATAAGAGACCGAGTCCCGATAAGGCTAGTGAATAAATTATAATATGTTTCCACCCAGGCATGTCACTTCTCTGAGATAATTCTCTCAGAATTGCCTTGTCGATCATTGGTTTAAACCACTTATTGGAGGTTTTATTTATGTCTGGTTCAAAATTTTCTTTTATAGTCATTATATATAAGTAGGTTGAAACATGTATATCACACGATAACAAAATTAAAACTAAATGGCCATACCATACGAAAAAACATTTTCATTTTTCTTTCCTCTCTGCCCAAGCAAAAAATTAGTTTAAACTGTGTTTGCAATTTAAAAATCTTAGCTTTAAAGCCTATGATGAACTAACTTTGATAACAGACTCGTAATGTTGAGCTAAGAGTACAATAAACTCTTTATTTCTTCTACTTTAAGATTAATCAAACCTACGTCTCTTCGACTTTCGACATTTAATCTAACTAAAGGTTCAGTGTTGGAGGGTCTCAGATTAAAACGCCATGAGTTAAATGAAAAACTTACACCGTCTAACTCATTTTTAGATATGCAATCTTTCTCATAGAAATTGCAAACTCTTTCTATGGATTTATCTATATCATCAATTTTAAAGTTTAATTCTCCCGAACTTGGGAATTGCAGCCTTTGTGCCGATACTAACTCTGATAAAGACTTTTGAGTACTGCTTAGAAACTCTACAATCAATAACCAAGGTATCATGCCACTGTCACAGTAACTGAAATCTCTAAAATAATGGTGTGCTGACATCTCACCACCATACACTGCTTTATTCTCTCGCATCGCACTTTTCATAAAGGAATGTCCAGTTAGCGACAATGCCGAAGTACCTTTCTTAGATTGTACAATGTCCTGGATGCTCCAAACTGCACGCGAGTCATGAACGATCGTCGATCCAGGCTCTTTCGACAAAAATATATTGGCCAAAAGACCAACAATATATTCGCCAGCTACAAACTCTCCGTTTTCATCAAAAAAGAAACATCGATCAAAATCACCGTCAAAGGCAATTCCAAGGTCAGCTTTAGTTTCAAGAACTTTTGTTTTATTTCGCTGATGCATCTCTTTTAAAATAGGGTTCGGTATACCATTTGGAAAAGAACTATCTACAAAATGATGCATCCTCTCAAAGCTCAAGCTTTTGTTAATTTTTGAAATTTCAGATTCAATTGCATCGAAAGTTGGTCCCGCAGCACCATTACCCGAATTAACAACAATTTTCATTGGTTTAAAAGTGTCAACATTAACAAAACTTAGAACCTTTGCTACATACTTTTTGCGCGCATCCTCAGCGATATCTATTCTTGAACCGACAACCTTCGTTTCTATAAAATGGCTTAGTTCTGCCTTCTGTTTTATTTCTAATAATTCATCAGAACTGACGGGAGTAGATCCTGATTTCACAAGTTTCAACCCATTAAAGTTGATTGGGTTGTGAGAAGCCGTCACCTCTATTCCGCCTGATGCACCATATTGAGACGTCGCCCAATACATCTCTTCCGTTCCAGCCAAACCAATATCCAAAACCTCAACACCCTGTGCCAACAGACCATCACAAATGCTATCTAATAAAGTAGGTGAACTTGCGCGACCATCTCGACCTACAATCATTCTCTTTGCATTAAGGACGCTGGCAAACGCTCGAGCAATTTTATAACAAATTTTGGGATCAAAATTTTTATTTAGCTCTCCTCTTATATCGTAGCTCTTAAAACAAGTTAACTTAGCCAACATTGTCGAGAACAACCTCAGATTTTTGCAAACCTCTTTCCGAAGCAACATAAGAAAAACCTTCGACATAGCCCTCCATGGAACCGCAATCAAACCTTTTCCCGTTTAGCGGTACCATTTCAACCTCGCCCATACTAGCGACTTTATCTATCGCATCCGCTAATTGAATCTCTCCGCCAGACCCTGGCGCTTGATTTCGTAAAATATCAAAAATCTTGGGTGTTAAAACATATCGACCAATTGACGCTAGATTAGATGGTGCGTCTTTGACATTAGGTTTTTCTACCAGACCAGCCACCTTATATTTTTCTTGACAAGGTTTGATTACACCGTAGTTTGAAATGGCGGATCCTTCAACTTCCATGACTGCGAGTTGTGATTTTCCATTAGCGCAGTAAGCTTGAACCAATTCGCTGGTCATTCCCTTACCTTGAGATACTAAAAGATCATCGGCCAGCAGCACCGCAAATGGATCGTCACCAACAACTCGCTCTGCACATAAAACAGCATGTCCCAGACCAAGGGGTTCAGGTTGCCTTACAAAAATACACTCTATACCTTTGGGTAAGATACTTCGAACCATATCAGCTTTTGAATGTTGACCCTTGAGCCTTAGTGCCATTTCCAGCTCTTTGTTATTGTCAAAATGGTCTTCAACTCCTCTCTTGTTCCTACCAGTAATAAAAATTAAGGTATCTATCCCAGCCAATACAGCTTCCTCTGCAGCATATTGAATAAGGGGCTTATCCACTACTGTAAGTAACTCCTTCGGCATCGCCTTCGTCGCGGGTAAGAAACGCGTCCCAGATCCCGCCACAGGGAAAACGGCTTTACGTATTTCTTTCATCATAGCTCCACATGTTATACCTCTTCGGTTTTTACGTTGTCATCAAATCGTTCCGTGAAAAAGAACATCTGGGCAAACTGGTCTTAAATAATCATCTAATGATTATTTTTTGTGCAAATAATTTTTTTGCTTATATTTTATGCATAATATCTGCATTTTGTAAAAAATTAAAGATAAGCACTGGTTTAATTGATAATATTACGGAATGTAAATACGATTGCTGCGATCCTAACAAGTCGCCTTTGCTATTTTAGTTGACTTAAATTTTAAACGAAATGAAGAATACTTCAAATGATAGAGTAAAGCAAATTTTAGAAATGATCCCAAAAAAATCAAACCAGATTTCTTATACTAATAATGTAGAGTTACCGTGGTAATACCATCAATGCATCACGGAGAAATACTCCATAAATTCAACAAAACGGAATTTCCGGAGGGCGTCGCAATGTTTCTTGATATTGATGGCACAATAGTTGATATCGCAGACAACCCAAAGTCCGTTGTCGTTTCACCAGAGCTGAAAAAACTCGTAGGTGATTTAGAGGAATGTTTAAACGGTGCAGTTGCATTCGTTAGCGGTAGGAGCATTGCTGAGGTTGACAACCTTTTCAAACCACTTCACCTACCAACAAGTGGCAAACACGGCGTAGAAAGGCGCGATGCGTCGGGACAAACTCACAAATATGTAAGTGGCGCCTCTGAGCAAATGATAAATATAAAAAACAACCTAAAATGTTTTTCTAACAAAAATCCCGGAACAATATTAGAGGACAAAACTGAAACTGTTGCACTTCATTACCGACTCAGCCCCAAGGTTGAAACCCAAGCACTCGATCTAATAAGTCAATTAATTTCGAATCAAGAAGATTTGGAACTACTTGTAGGAAAAATGGTTTTAGAAGTGCGGCCAAAAATTGCACACAAGGGAACGGCAATCTCAAAATTCATGGTAGAGGACCCTTTCTCAGGTAAAATACCAATATTTATTGGCGATGATACATCTGATGAAGATGGATTTCGAGCAGTAAACGCAAGAGGTGGAATCTCTATTTGTGTAAATCCAGAATCAGAATCTAATGCGAGATGGAGTTTAAAGAACGTTTCCTCAGTGTTATATTGGTTAACAAATTTTGTTAAAAACGTTAAAAAATTCGATGATGCGGGTAAGTAATGAATCGTTTGGTCGTAGTTTCTAATCGGGTTATGCTTCCTTCCCTCAAAAAAAAGGAGTCAACGGGCGGACTTGCAGTTGCTATCCTTGATGCGCTGAACCAAAATGGAGGGGTATGGTGCGGTTGGAGCGGTGACTCAAGCATCGACGATGTATCAAAAATGAACATTACACAAGAGGGACGAGTTACTTATGCAACTATTGATCTTTCGGAAAAGCAGTATAGAGAATTTTACAACGGGTATTGTAATGAGGCTCTGTGGCCACTCTTACATTACCGCCTCGATATGGTCAAATATGAAAAGTCAAATTTCCTATCCTACCAAGCCGTAAATGCCCAATTTGCGGATAACTTAAGAAAATTACTCAAAGCCAATGATATTGTCTGGGTGCATGATTATCACTTTATTCCACTTGCTAAGAAATTGAGGGCTTTGCGGTGTACTCAAAAAATGGGGTTTTTTCTGCACGTGCCTTGGCCTGCGAAAGAGATATTGATGGCATTACCTGATCACCGAGAATTGGTAGAGTCTTTACTCGAATATGATGTTATAGGTTTTCAAACTAAAGCATACGTAATTGCCTTCATGGACTATATCGTGCGAGAACTAGGCGGTGTTGTTGAGGCTAATGGCTTTATTTTTGCTCTTGGGAAGCGGACAAAAGTTCAACATTTTCCAATAGCCATAGAAACAAAAACCTTTTCTAAACTGGCTGAAGATGCAGAAAAATCTTCACATGTTGAACGGCTCGTAAAAAGTCTTGGGGAAGGTAAGCTCATTATAGGCGTTGATCGACTGGACTATTCAAAAGGTTTGTTAAAACGGTTTGAAGCATATGAGAATTTCTTAGAAAGATACCCAAAACATCTGAGGACTACAATTCTAATGCAAATCGCACCAACCTCTCGAGGAGACGTTAACGAATACAGAGAAATCAGAGAAAGACTAGAGAGAAGAGCTGGCAATATAAATGGTACGTTTGCGGACTTTGATTGGAACCCGATACGATATTTAAACAAAGGTTTTAGCCGAAAAGTCCTTGCTGGCTTCTATCGAAGAAGTGCTATCGGCTTAGTAACTCCACTAAGAGACGGGATGAACCTTGTGGCGAAAGAATATGTGGCAGCACAATCGGAGCTAAACCCTGGGGTCCTGATTTTATCACAATTTGCCGGTGCTGTAGAGGAATTGGATGGCGCAATAGTGGTAAACCCCTATGATATAGAGGAAATGTCTGATGCTATAAATACTGCTCTCGAGATGAGCCTTTCCGAAAGAGTAACGCGCTGGACTCAAATGATGGATCAACTCGCAGAATTTGATGTTCATCGATGGAAAACAAATTGTCTTCATGCAATTGAAACGGCAAACATCCAACCGGATAGATAGTAACACTCGACTCTTTCCTTGGTAACATAGAGACAATTTTTTATTTTTTTTAGACAAAAGCAGAAGACCTGCATTGTAGAACCATTCTAAATTTTAATTATAATGTCACGATATTATAGCTTCTTTTTCATCATTATCCTAAGCAACAATATATTTTAACCGCAGGTAACCGCATATTTTTGACAGTAATTTGATTTGGTTGCGAGGAAACTTATCCACCCTTCGCAAAACGCAATAAAATTGTACCAAGTAACGTTAAGAACGTGGAACAGATCTTAACTAAGTTTATGCGCTCTTTTAAAAATATGATCCCAATCAATAAAGCAAACACAATGCTCGTTTCACGTAATGCTGTAACTAAAGGGATTGGAGACTGAGTAAATGCCCAAGTAACAATACCATATGACAAAAAAGACGCGCCACCCCCAATAACGAGCATTGAAAATCCCTTCCGGTAGAGATTTAGAAGTGTTTTTGGAGAGGTAATAATCAAAAAAATTATCGCAATTGCAGCATTTCCCAGAGTTAGTACACAATAAAATCCCCACGAATTTTCGGACGCACGAGCTCCTAATCCATCTACCATTGAATAAGATGCTATAAATAGCCCTGTCGTAAGCGCCAACTTCGTAGCTGCAAAATTTCTATTACCACTGTCACGACGCACTAAAGCTAAACTGATAATTCCAGTCGCAATTGTTAAGATACTTAAAAGTTGAAGTAAACTCAATTGTATATCTAAAATAAGTATTGAAAACAAAGTTACCATGAGTGGCGCAGATCCACGAGCAATTGGGTAGACATGCGTAAGGTCACCAATTTTATACGACTTAAGTAAAAAAAGTTGATAACCAGCGTGAAGAAACATACTTGTGACAAGGTATGGAATACTTTGAGGCGACGGTAACGGTACAAAGATCAAGGTAAAAACTGCAAAGGGTACATGGCCAACTACAATTGCCGCCATACTTAATAGTTTGTCGTGACCGCCTTTGAGCAGGGCGTTCCATATAGCATGAAGTATAGCCGCCCCTAGCACCCAAATAAAAACATTAAAAGTCATACTATATTGTCCAATTTATTTGAATTTAATAAATTATTTTGTTCTACCGACAACTTATAGCTTTTGGTCTTTAAATCGGTGAAACTTGAGATATTAGCCTCCTGTTTTACTTTTCTTACCCTCGCCCTGTAATCTGACAGAGGGATGAACCATTTTGCACCTTTCTGTTGATGATGTGGATCTCCAATAATTCTGAGTCTATTAAATTAGAGATAGAGACACCAGTATAGCTGTTGTATCTATATTGCAAAGTCTAATAACCTTTTCTATTTTACAAAATAGGACGGTATGTTTTTGTAAGCAGTTCATCTGCTTCTGGCATAGCTTTTTCTATTTTATCAAACATTTCGTCGATTTCCTCACGACTAATAATCAATGGTGGACAAAAGCCAACAGTGTCTCCCGGCAAAGCTCGTAAAATCACACCACTGTCCTGAATCAGCTTTTGTACTTGAGCTGCAAATTTTAATGAGGGATCCAACTTAACTCTGCTATCAGGAACTCCCACAAACTCCATTCCTCCGAGCAAACCTATGGCTCGCGTATCACCAACGCAGGCAAATTTATTTAACTCATTTATCCGCTCAGAAAATTGTTCTGACACATTTTGTACATGTTGAACAATATTTCTTTCTTCCATTAACTCGAGAGTTCTAAGTGCTACTGCAGCTGGGACTGGATGAGCTGAATAGGTGTATCCATGCCCAAATACACCTAATTTGGCTGCTTGTTTTTCTACACCCTCTACAACTTGAGACGCAACCAAAACAGCTGATATTGGCATGTATGCTGATGATAGGGCTTTGGCGCAGGTTAGAATATCTGGTTTCAAAGAGAAGGTTTCACTCCCCCACATATTACCAGTTCGACCAAACCCGCAAATGACTTCATCGGCAATAAACAAAATTGAGTGCCTCCGAAGAACTTTTTGAACCCCTTCAAAATATCCTTTTGGAGGAATTATCACGCCACCTGCGCCCATCACTGGTTCAGCTATGAAGGCCCCAATAGTGTCTGCTCCCTCTTTTTCAATAAGATCCTCCAAATCATCAACAAGTCTTTTTGTAAATTCATACTCGGTTTCATTCTCTAGTTTTTCCATAAAATAATGTGGCGAGGAAGTATGTTTCGCAAAATCAAGGGGAAGAGCGAAGCCATCTTGCGCATATGGTAATCCTGTCAGGCTGGCAGAAGCCACAGTGACCCCATGATAACCTCTCTTTCTACTTATTATTTTTTTTCGTTCGGGATATCCTTGTGATGCATGGTAATACCAAACTAATTTTACTGCGGTATCATTCGCCTCAGAACCCGAATTACAAAAGAAAACTTTTTCCAAACCTTCTGGAGCAATTGAAACCAGTTTTTCTGCTAAATTGATGGAAGGATCAGACGCTTTTCCACCAAAACTGTGATAATATGGAAGCTGTTTCAGCTGTTCAAAAGCTGCTTTCGCAAGCTCAAGCTCGCTGAACCCAAATGAAGTGCACCAGAGCCCACTAACACCTTCTATGAACCGATTATTTTCATTATCTGTGATGTAGATACCATCTCCTGATTCAATAATGTGAGGCCCACTATCTATTAACTTAGATGGATCTGTATAAGGGTGTAAATGATAAGCCAAATCTTTACTTTCGGCAGAATTAAGCGGCCAAGCATGTTTTTTGTTCATTTCAACTCCTCCTTACACAACTTAATTATATATTTAAAAGCAAATATCCTGAAAAGAAACGCTTTTTTTTCCAACCGGTCAAATGAGACCAACAAATTGAAAATGGTTTCATATAAACAATAATCGTTTTAGTTTTTTAAAAGGCTCCATTATTGAGGTTCTAGATTTTACATGATATCCCAATGCTAATCGACCCGTTATTTCAAGGCATTCAAAAACGTTTCTCGATATGTGTATTCACTTCATCATTTGAAGAGAATGTATTCTAAATGCACTTTCAACTTAAATACCAAGCTCAGTAACAAATTTAGTACGCAAAAACGCATCTAAGCCCTCTATTCCACCCTCTGACCCGTAACCTGATTCGCGGACACCGCCAAACGGTGTCTCGGGTGTAGAAATCATAGAGTGGTTTATACCAACTAGTCCCGTATCCAATGCCTGTCCAATTTTTGATGCTGTCTGCCCACTAGAAGTAAAAACATAAGAGGCGAGGCCAAAGGGCAACGAATTAGCTCTTTCTACTACTTCATCAAAGCTATCAAAATGACTCATAGGGGCCACTGGACCGAAGGGCTCTTCAGCCATTATTTTTGCGCATTCAGGAACGTCTGACAAGACAGTAGGAGCAAAAAAATATCCTTGATTACCCAAACGTTCTCCTCCAGTCTTCACGGCGGCACCCTGATCTTTCGCATCTGACACAAAATCATCCATTATTGGCAATCGCCTGGAGTCAATCAGGGGGCCCATTTGCACACCGTCTTCGACTCCGTTCCCAACTTTTATCGCTTTGGCTCGCTCCGTAAACCCATCCACAAATGACTTGTAGACTTTGTCTTGGATATAAAAACGGGTTGGAGAAATGCACACCTGACCTGCATTACGGAATTTAAACGCTGTTGTGACATTCAATGCATTCTCAATATCGGCATCATCAAAAATAATAACCGGGGAATGGCCTCCAAGTTCCATCGTGCACCGTTTCATGGTATCAGTTGCAAGTTTTTGAAGGTGTTTACCTACCGAAATCGAGCCAGTAAAAGACATTTTTCTCGGCACCCAAGAACCTAATACTTTTCGGGAAACGTTGTCAGGAACCCCAAATACTACATTTAATACGCCATCTGGCAAGCCAGCATCTTGAAAACATCTTGCGATTGCTACAGCTGTTCCTGGTGTTTCCTCACTTGGTTTTATTAACATGGAGCACCCTGCTGCCAGAGCACCTGCAACTTTTCGAATCACGTTAGTTCCAGGAAAATTCCATGCAACGAAAGCGCATGAGGGGCCTACTGGTTCTTTAACGACCATCTGACGTACACCAGGTAGTCTTGCGGGTATCAATCGACCATAAGCCCGCTTCCCCTCTTCTCCATACCATCTAGTCACATCAATTACAAAACCCATTTCAACCTTTGCTTCGGATAAGGGTTTCCCCATCTCTAAAGTTAGGTTCTTAGAAATTTCGTCCAGACGCTCCTCCATAAGGCGTGCCGCCTTCTCCATTATTGCTTGACGAGCAATAGGCGTGAAATCCTTCCAGATTTTAAAGCCGTTTTCGCTGGCTTTTATTGCCTCTTCTAAGTCTGCTTCTGATGCATGCGGTACATCTGTCAAAATTTCCTCTGTGGCAGGGTTTATTAGCGGTTGACTTTTACCTTCGCTGCTGCAACACCAACGACCATTTATGAGCATCTCAATTTTTTCTGAATACATTGACTCCTCCTTGATTAAAGTACCTTTCTTTCGAACAAGCTTTGTCCATGCTCATCTAAGTTCCAAAAGCATTCGTTTATCTGTTCGCTGTTAACTTCGATGTAGCAAGCCTTTATCCGCTTTTTCATCAAGTCGTAAACTTATATACTCACGAACATGTGAACCCTATTTTACAAACATTTGAAGTGATTGAACAAGTACACT
>MDTA01209062.1_pt1 | contig 14888 bp, 26 predicted proteins | sample 811151 | NCBI WGS metagenome assembly MDTA01 (sample SAMN05326648, study PRJNA326480) | marine metagenome | isolation source: seawater | place: Indian Ocean: South | collected 2010 | reverse complement strand
TATAGTTTTATTTTCATCGTCTGTTATAAAAAAACTGTTTATCTTAGGAGTCTCTGATATAATAGTATCCACGAACTCTTCTGGATGTGAGAAGTCATGACTAATACAATGTCCTAACTGATGCCTGCCTGGATTAAACTTAGGTTGTGATAAGTCTAAGTAATCTGCTACTTTGTTTTCTTCTATCCAATCGTTATATAAAACCATTTGATCGTCCCATTCCTTATCTGTACAAGGGAACCAATCAAACTGTACCCATGGATTTAATTCAAACTGCTGACTAACCATGTTTTTGTGTACTAATTCTATATCATCAGTTACACTACAAGTGAATAAGTCCTTGCCTACTGTACCAAAGTCTAATGTTAATGCACCTTTAGGTCTTGCTAGTGTAAAGTATTTGTAATCCTCAGGCTCTAACAGATAGTCCTCTTCTTTAGGCACATCAAACTTTAAACTTGTAAAGTATGTTGTTCTATTGTCTGCTTCGTCGTCTTGTACAAATGTCTTTTCGTTGAAGTGAACAATTAAATTTACACTTTGTAACTTATGCCAAAATGTATCTGATACTTCGTATGCTATTGCCCCCTCATCTAGTTTGCCCTGCAATACTTCCATCTCTGTTTCAAATATATCGTGTAGTTCATTAAGGTTTTTTATCCTTTGATCTTCTATATCTGTTTCATTTAGTTTAAGTTCCTCTGGAATAGTAAACCAAGAATGTTCATATGTATTTAAGAAGTCTATAATATTATTCATCTCAACTCTAGATGCTAATATTGTTTTTTCGTTTCTGGATTGATATACATCATAGATATAATTAAAATTATAATCTCTATATCCTAATTTGTGTTTGCGTATTACTTCCGCCATACGTTCTTTGTATAAGTCTATAAATTTAAGTGTTAGAGGCAAGTCATTAAGTTGCCATGTAACAACATTTGTATTAGGTTGCGTAAGTAATTCTGATACGTCTTTTAGCCAGAACTTGTCTTTGCCAACATTACTTCCTGTGTAGTTGACAAAACCAGACTCGTAAACTATATGGTATCTCATTTGTCATAGCCGAGAGTTATATTAGGCGGTGTGTTTTCGTTTACAAAATTAAATACTTTCTGAATATGTATAAGGTCTTCCTCACTTCTTAAACTACATAATTCGTTTGCAAAATGTAGTTCTACTTTATGATCTAATGCTAACTGTAATAGTTCTTGTCTACGTTCTACATTATCAGGCAAGCAATATATACTACAACATACTATAGCATCTATTCCGTAACCTGTAATAAACTTTTCTAAACCAGGTAGCCAATCTGTATATTCATTTTCAAATTGATAGTCATTTATTTTTATTCCATGTTTATCACAATATTGATTAATTACATTACGTTGTAAAGGCAATGGAATAGGACCACTAAACTTACTGTTCCAACCTGCATAACTAATCCATTTCTTATCTGTGCTTACTTCACGTACGTCATCTTTTTCACCAACAAACCTAAAGTATCCTCCTGGAAGTTTTCTATGATAGTGTCCTCCTTGAGGTAAGACTCTGCCGTCCATACTCCAACGTGTAATGTCTGTGTCGTTATTGAAGTTACCGTGTATGTGATGTTGCTGAAATAAGTGTGCCTGACCTGGCTTTAAAGTTACTGGCCAACAATGCTTTGCACATTCTCCCTGTAATTCATCATAACTCATTGTTTCATTATAACATCTTTTAGTTAAATCGTCTGAGTCTTGCCAACCCATTATCTGCATACTATTATTTCCATAACATTCTGTAAATGGTGTCCATATTGTTCTAAGTCCTAATCCGTTTCCTACCCATATGCCCTGATGAAATGCAAGTAGCCTACCTTCTTTTGCTTGGTTTGGTATAACCATTCTTATTGTAAAGAAACGTTGCAACATCCAATCCTCACCATCAAGTAAGTCTGGAACATAATCTGAATAATAGGAATCTACTCTGTCTATAAACTCTGAACTACCGCAAGTATCTTGTAAATGTCTGCCTAGTTCTACAACTTCAGTTGGCTCTAAAACCTTGTGTACAGTTTCTAATGTTTCTATTTGAGGGTACTTATCCTTTGCAACATCTAACCAAAACTTAGGCCAATTGTGTTTTTCTAAGTTATATTCCAGAGTTTGGTTATCCCAACGTGGATCTAAATCTTGTAAACTCATAAATTTCCTGTGTCTATTTAACTAATGCAGATATTTATCGGCTATAAATATAGTTATGAGGATAGAACGGCTTGACTATAAAACTATAGAAACTATATGGCAAACACATCTGTGGCCAAATAGAACAAGTGCTATTGAAAGTCATAGTGCAATGACCTGGCCTTTTGAAGGTAATCCAGAACCTATTGACATGAACATTTTCAATTATCCTGCAACATTCTGGGGAGCATATTTAGACAATAAATTAGTAGGTGTTAATTCTGGACATAGAACTACTGATCAACAATATAGAAGTAGAGGTATTTGGGTAGATCCTGAGTACAGAAAGAGAGGTGTTGCACAGAATTTATTCTTACTTACAAAACATCAAGCACAAATAGAAGGGTGTGAAATGTTATGGAGCATTCCAAGAAAAACCGCCCTGCCAGCCTATACAAAATTTGGCTTTGAAACTGTGGGCGATTATATAATTACTGAAACTTCAGAAGCGAATATTTACACTAAATTAATTCTGTAAATATTCTAACATTATAGGTGCACCTGAAACTTCAAACGGGTCACCTTCTACGTTGTCCCCAATACCTGGCTCAACAAACATAGCCTCTACAATACCATTGTTTACAACCATACTGTATCTCCAACTTCTGTCACCGAATCCTAAATTATCTTTCTTAATTAAGTATCCCATTTTTCTTGTAAACTCACCGCAACCATCTGGTAAGGCCTTTACATTTTCTATTTCTAACGAAGCCAGCCAAGAATTCATAACAAAACTATCATTTATACTTAAACAATAAATTTCATCTATACCCTTTGATTTTATATCTTCATATGCCATTTCATATCCAGGCAAGTGTGTGCTTGAACATGTTGGAGTATATGCTCCAGGCACAGCAAATATAACAACTCTTTTATTTTCAAATATTTCTTGTGATTTTAGATCATACCATTCAAAACCAGGAGAAATATCTGTTTCTCTTCTGACTTTAAATGTAACATCTGGTACTCTTATATCGAATGCCATTTATCTTCTCCATATTGTGATGTACTATTTATTAGTTTTTGTTTTTAAAGTCTGCAAATAAAGGTATTAAAACAATAATGTGCATTTATAACATTTACTTTAGTAAAACCTATCTCTTTTAATGTGCAAAGATACCATTCTATATCGTCTATAAACATTACATCAAGTAATTGCTTTTCTTTCTCTTTAACTTCCATTTCAGATACACCGTTTTGTATTTTAAATTCATGATACTTTTCTATCATTAATGGATCAAGTGTTGTTTTCTCTGATAATATAAAAGTTCCTTTATCGTTTAAATTTTCTTTTATTGATTGTAAGTATGCAAGTTTATTCTTTATAAAATGTAATGTCCAATTACAAATTATTACATCCATTGCTGGAAATCCTGTTGGATAAGTGTCAGATAGTTTATAGGTAGCAATATTTTTGGGACAAACATCAAGCATTGCCTTGCTATTATCTACACCATAAATATTTGTAAATCCTTTTTTGTTTAATCGTTTAAGTGTCTCACCTGATGCACAACCTACATCTATAATGTTTGCATGTTGTCCATATAGGTCTTCACATAATTCTATTGATATATCTATAACTTTATCGTAATCTGGTATGTGACTTCTTGCATGTTTTACAAAGTTAGGTGCCAAGGTACTATCAAACTTCCACTTGCTCATTTATTAAACTCCGTTACTTGGACTTCATTATTTTCTATAGATTCTTTAAATCCTGCACCTTTAGATTCATGAGTCTTAACATACATTTTACCAAATCTTTTATCTATATTGTAAATATCTGGAATAAACTTTTGTAGTTTTTGATGTACAACACCGTCTTCTGAATATCCCTGTGCATTAAAATAATAATCCACATAGCCTTGTGTTGGGCAAGTGCCTGTATAAGAATAATTTCCTCCCTCACTATACAACATTTTAGCATCTTCATATGCCAAGACCATAGGTTGCCTTTCTAAAAGTCTTGTGTGTTTTAATGTTAAAGGAACTTGGGCATGTTCTTCTACCCATCTCTTTACAGGGTTTCTAGATTCTATAATAATATTGTTACTTCTTTTTACGCACTCATCTATAAGTTCAGAAGGATTTAAGTATGCATAAATTATTCCTGATGCTACAATATAATCAAATCTATCTAATCTATGCGATTCATATGAGTCATTTATAAAATAATCTTCTGCATAACCTGTAAATATATTCCATTTATCCTTTCTCCAGTATTTAGATAGGTTATCATTTGCTTTTTGGCATAAACTATCACTGAATTCTATTGCCTGATAAAAGTCTGCACCTTTTTCTAATACCCATGCACCAAGAGAAGATACACAAGAACCTATATCTAAAATAGTTTTTCCAGTCAAATCTATATGATCAAAAAATGCTGAATATCTTTTAGTTGTAAACTCTTTTGTTATTTTATAAGATTTATCGTTTGATCTTTGTATTCTAGGATCTGTGTCTATAAATTCTGGGTAATGATCAAACATTACAATATACCCATTTGGTACTTTGCCTCATCTGATACATGTATTTCTGGATTCCAAGGCGGATCAAATGTAAGATTTATTTGAATTAAATTTACACCCTCTACACCTCTACATGCAAATTCTGTTTCCATTAGAATCATATCACCATAAGGACAGTTAGGTGCAGTTAATGTCATTAAGACTTGCACATCGTTTTCAACATTTGTATCTATTTTATAGATTAAACCTAGGTCTACTATGTTTATACCTATTTCAGGATCTATAACTCTTCGTAAATTACTGCGTACTCTTTGCTCTAAACTAGGATGTTCAGAGTCTATAGATTCATAATCTCTATTGTTTAGATTATTTTCTTTATCGCTTTGCATAAACCCTCTGATAGTTTTTCTATATCTTCTTTGCTATTATATATACCAGGACTAACTCTTAGAACACCTTTGCCTCCTGATACCTTATTTACAATAGGATGGGCACATAACTTTCCTACTCTTACTGCAATATTATCTCTGCCTAAGAAGGCACTAACATCACTTGGATGAAATCCTTCACATGTAAAACTATAAACATATCTGCCGTTTTGTCTATAACTTGGAAAAATTAAATTTAATCCTTTTATATTAAATATATCTGTTTCGCTCATTGCGAGATCTATTGCTGTAAAATGTTCTTCCATTTTATCATATCCAATAAAATTTACATATTCTGCGGCTACGCCTAGTCCTAATATACCTGCTATGTTAGGTGTACCCACCTCATGTTTTGTAGGACCTTCATAGAATTCTACGTTGCCTTTGAAATCATAACTAACTACAGAACCGCCTCCTTGTCTTACACTACGATGAGTTTCAAAAGGTAATCTGCTATATAAAACTCCTATTCCTGTTGGGCCATACATTTTATGTCCACTAAAAACAGCATAGTCAACAGTATATGGGTCAAACTCATGTGTTCCTATTGTTTGGCAAGCATCAACTACAACCTTTATGCCTTGATCATGTGCCATTCTACATAATTTTTTATAGTTTACAGGAATGCCTGTAACATTACTGTGACTGTGAATACTTAACAATGCATAAGGATATTTTTCAAAAACTTTTTGTGCTTCTTCTAAATTTATTGTGCCTTTGCCTGTTACAGGAAGTACAACAAGTCTCCCATTTTCTGTAGTTCTGTTTTGTGCAATCCAAGGCAGTATGTTTGCAGTATGTTCTGCTTCTGTAATTATTACAACAGGAGCATCTTTATACCATTCTGCAATAATATTAAGACCTTCTGTAGCACCTGCTGTAAACATTATTTGTTCTGGATTTACTTTTATAAGTTCTGCAAATTGTGTTCTAGCAAGTTCTATATCCTCTGATACCTGTGTACTAATAGGAAAGTCTCCCCTATTTACATTACATCTTTGCTCCTCATAATATTTGTTCATGCGATCAAGAACAGTACGATGAGTCTGTGTACTCGCGGCACTATCAAAATAAACCAAGTCAGGGTTATTAATTAATGTAGGATAATCCTCTTTTATTATTTTAGAAAACATTCTTTTATTATATCACTTGCTGTTTGTCTATCTATTCCTTTTGTTTCAAAGTAGTATATATCTTGTTCATCTATATTACTTACCGTACAACCGTGAGAACACACTATTTCTTTGGTGTTAATATCTAGTTGAGGTTCTGTTATAACAGTAGCATTTTTACTGCATAACAAATTTTTATTAGATAAATCTGCGTCTATACCTATTGCATTTTTATCCACTTTGATCTCACCTAAAAATGTAGAGGTAGATTTGTCTTCTAATACTGATCTTACATCTACTCTGCTAAAACTGTCTACTCCTTTATGATGTACATTTACTACAGAACTTTGTATGTTTTCATCTTGCAGTAAGTATCTTCCAGTTACATCTGTATAGCAGTCTCCATATGATGTTATAAACATTAGATCTTGTGTGTTTTTAGAACCTTCACCAGAACTATGTACAGTTAATTTACTTCCAGGAAATTGTATTATTTCTGAGTCTATTATTCTCATTGAATCTTCTTTGTGAGTATTATCAAATACTCTTTCAAGATTTAATTCAGCATTGTCTCTAACTAAATATACAATCTTAAATATTTTTAGTCCTTTCTTGTACTGGAAAAATTCCTTTAGATCAAGTGTTGTATTCTTTTTAACATCTACTATTATAAGATTACAACTAAGATCCTCATCTTTGTATAGGTCTGTATAACAAACACTTGCTGAACCTCTTTTAAAATTATCTGACACTAACCCAACAGGAGAAATACTATGTATTACTGCTAAGTCACTTATTCTACCTGTTGGTTTAAAATAAGGTTGATAGTATTTTATTAGTTTTCTTTTATCTTCAGAGTCAACTAATTTTATATTTGTATGATAATTATGTTTTTCATTATCATCAAAAAAGGACATACCATCATCACAAAATATATCATACTGTGATTGTAATTCTGAATCTATTTCTTTTATACCACTTTCAGATGTAATATTCAGATGATTGTGTATAAGTTTATTATTCATTTGCCTACTGTAATCACTCCAAAGATAATTGTTGCTTTCTAGTAAATGATCATAGCATTCTTTTGCCGCCTCATGCATAGGAGAATTTTTATTAATAAGATTGTTACGCCTTACACCTGCTTTAAGTAAGGGTGTAAGTTCTTTAATGGTATATTCTAAGTTAGACATAATTACTAAACCCGTTCTCCAATACATCATATGCAACACTTACATCATCTGTTTGCGTGACCTTACTTTTTCCAATGATAGTTACACTTTGTGGATTTAGTTTTGTAATTAAATCAGAGTAATGACTAATTATTATTAATGTTTTGTTTTCTTTTTGTACAAAGTTATTTAATTTTTTTACTAATAGTTTAATTGCATCAACATCTAATCCGCTATCTGGCTCATCTAATATTGCTACTTGTGGATTTAATAATTCTAATTGTATTAGTTCGTTCTTTTTCTTTTCACCACCACTTGCTTCTACGTTTAATTGCTTCTTGTCCCAATTATCTGATAGTCCAAGATCATCTGATATTTCCTTAAATGCTTTCAAGTTTTCACCAAGACTATTTTTGTTATCTAAAGACTCTAAAGATTGTTTTATAAACTGAAAGTTGCTTAATCCTTCTATTGGTGTAGGGTTCTGGAAACTTATAAACAACCCTTCTCTAGCACGTTCATATGTTTCCATTGCTAATAGGTCTTTACCATTAAACTCTACAGCACCAGTTATATCATAATTAGGATTACCCATAAGAGCATGAGCAAATGTACTTTTACCTACTCCGTTAGGACCCATTACAATATGTACGCCAGGACCGAACTCCAAAGTAAGATCATTTAGTATGATTTCTTCGCCTACTTTTACTGTAAACTCCTGCGTTACTAACATTAGTGATTTCGTCCTCCATCAAATACACACACAAAATATAAGCCTAAGTGTCCTGTATTGAAAACTTTATGAAACTCTCCGTCTTCTATGCAAACAACATCTCCTGCTTTAACAGGAAATCTATTGTCATCTATTTCCATTTCGCCTTGGCCGTCTATAAACATATAAACTTCCTCTTGTCCTTTATGTGTATGGCCATTTGTATGTTGGTTTGCTCTTAAAAATGTACTGCTTAACACTAAATTATTACCAAATGCATTGTCCTTCAATAAGTAAACATCAGTGTCCTTAATAACTTTACCGCCTATATCTTTTATATCAACTTTTTGCATTATCCTACTGCTCCTTCTAAAGTTACACTTAATAATTTGTTTGCCTCAGCGGCAAATTCTAAAGGAAGTTTTTGAAAAACATCCTTACAAAATCCATTTACAACACAATTAACTGCGTTTTCTTCGTCTAATCCTCTACTTTGTAAATAATACAATGCATCTTCAGACAGTTTGCCTGTACTTGCTTCGTGTTCAACTACACTATCATTATTATATTGCGACACAACTGGTATAGTTAAGGCTCTACTATTATCTAACATTAAACTATCACATTGTGTATAGTTTCTGCTATTACTAGCACTTTTGTTTATTCTTACCATTCCTCTATATGTATTTTCACTGTCACCAAAACTAATACCTTTGGATATAATGGTGCTTTTGGTATTCTTACCTACATGTAACATCTTAGTTCCTGTATCAGCCATTTGTTTTCCTCTTGTTACAGCAACACTATAAAACTCGCCAATACTATTGTCGCCTCGTAATATGCAAGAGGGATATTTCCAAGTAACAGCACTACCTGTTTCCACCTGAGTCCAACTAATTTTACTGCTTTCACCTTTACATAATCCTCTTTTTGTTACAAAATTTAATACACCACCTACACCGTTTTCATCTCCTGGATACCAGTTTTGTACAGTAGAATATTTTATCTCTGCTCTGTCATGTGCTACAAGTTCTACAACGGCGGCATGTAATGTATTCTCATCATATGCTGGAGCAGTACAACCTTCTAAGTAACTGACATAACTGTCCGCATCTGCTATAATAAGGGTTCTTTCAAACTGTCCTGTATTACGAGCATTGATGCGGAAGTATGTGTTTAATTCCATAGGGCACTTAACACCCTTTGGAATATAACAAAATGTGCCGTCAGTAAAGACAGCACTATTTAGGCAAGCAAAGTAATTATCCTTTGGAGGGATAACACTACCTAAATATTTTTTCACCAACTCAGGGTGATCTTGTATGGCCTCACTTATACTACAAAATATAATGCCATGTTTTTTTAATTCTTTCTGAAAAGTTGTAGCAATACTTACACTATCAAAAACTACATCTAATGCTACAGTAGGTATTCTGTTTTTATCTTCTTTTTTAATACCTAATAAAGCATCACGTTCATGCAAAGGTACGCCAAGTTTATCAAACGTGTCTAAAATTTCTTGTGGTATATCTTCTTTGTTACGAAGTTTAGGTGCAGAATAATAACTTAATGCTTGATAATCTATTGGATTATACTTAACATTTGCCCAAGTAGGCTCATTCATTTGTTGTAATCGTTCCCAGGCTTTTAATCTGAACTCAGTAACCCATTCAGGTTCGTTCTTTATTGCACTTAATCTCTTAACAACATCTTCGTTAAGTCCAGGCTCAAAACTTTCTGAATCTGTATCTGTACTGAACCCTGCTGTATATTTGTTATCAGCAAGTTTGCTGACATCTGTCATATCATTTTCTCCATTACAATTTTTAATGGATGTCCATGATGTCTTGATAGCATAGTGCCTTCATGTACTTTTTGCTCTGCAATCTCTTGATTGTAGGAACCTGCTAATCCTTTGCCGTTATTGTGAACTGTAAGCATTACTTCCTTTGCTTCATCTAAAGTTTTATCAAACAGTTCTACTAACAATTGAATAACAAAATCCATAGGTGTAAAATCATCGTTCATTAAATAAACATTGAATCTATCTGGAAATTTTATTTCAACTTTTTCTATTGTTTTTGATTTTGATCTAGCCATACTATACCTTAAAGTATTAAATTATACACTAGGCAAACTATATTGTCAAGATTACTTTTGATGTTTTGGCAGTTTTGCTTCTACAAACATTTCATGTTTTCTTTTTACAGGATTAAATTTTTTCATTTTAAGTTTTCTATTTTCCTGTATGAGTGTTTTTGTTTTAACTGCCGTATAATGATAGGTATGACTGTCCCTAGTTTCACCTTCAGGTATCATATAGACTATCTGATTCTTTTTCTTACTTTTACTTTTGCTTGCCATAATATATAGGAGGGGAGAGTTTGTTTCCCCTCTCCCCTATATTTATATCAAAGATTAAGATACTTTAATTTTTTGCGGTTTAAGTGCGTCTGGAACATTTCTAAACAGTTCTACTTTAAGTAGACCGTCTTCTAGTTTAGCACTCTTAACCTCCACATACTCAGCAAGTTTAAAACTTCTGAAGAAATCTCTTTCTGCAATACCTTTGTGTAGGTATTCAATGCCTGTCTCTTCTTTCTTTTCAACGTTGCCATGTATTAGTAGATTGCCTTCTTTGAGTTCGATATCTATCTCTTTCTTTTTAAATCCTGCAACTGCAAGAGTAATTACATAGACTTCATCGTCCTCTAGACTTTTACTAATATTATACGGTGGATAGCCTTGTGAATTTACTGCTGAATGAATATTTTCAAACTCATTAAACAGTCTGTCAAATCCTACTGTGGCTTTATATAGTGGGGAAAGTGTATCAGATGTGATACGAAATTGCTTTGCGTTCATAATATCTCCTTAAATTAAGCAAGTTATTTTATTTTCCAATTAACCTTTTTAAACCCTTAACGGCGAATAAAAAAGTCGCATTGTGAGGTCGTTTCTGTTAGTGTGTATCTGTATCCCCTCACTACACTTGGCAATCTTCTTCGTGTCCTTTGATGTTACCATCTCTGGCCGTTTGTTGGTTGCCCCAAATAAATAATGCTCTATGTTAGTTGCCTAATTAGTCACATCATTCTAAACTTGGATGAATAGACCCGAGCTCTTTTGAAGACTTATATTTCAAAGCCCGAGCTCTTTTGAAGATCTAATCTTCCTAAATGCATTCCTTCTTTGTTTGGTCACCAGTCGGCTTTTTTCACTTACGATCCAATCACCTTGTGTTACCTTTCCGTCGGTTTGCATACAATTTAATTTACAGTAGACTCCATTCTCTTACGATCCTTTTGCCCTTGCATTTTAAATTGCAAAGTTATTTATCTTTTTTCTACTTTCTGCCCTTATTTAATGGCGGCAAATTACCATATTCTGTTACGAAATGGTCCAAATACACCATTTCTAAGTCCTTATGTATAGATCTTTCTACTATTTTAGTCTCTCCTCTTACTTGTACCTCTACAGTTGTAACAGGTAATTCTTTTGCCCATACACTTACTTTACCTTTTTTTACGTCTTTATAAAGTGCCTCTCTAATAACTGTGTCTGTTGTACAACCATTTATGTACCTGCCTAGTCTACTAAATGTGCCTTTTTTCCATCTAGGATTAGCACCTTTAGTTTCTAACAGTAATGGATTACCTGACTCTCCACACTTTACTATATTGTCTCCTTTAACAATAAAGTACAACCAACTCTTTTTATCTGGTCCTACAAAATTGTAATCAACATTTTCATAGTACCATTGATCGTCTCTGTCAGGATGTATAATTACATCACATACTTTACTAAAACCGTCTTCAATATAGTTTTGTATTTTCATAATACTATTATGAGTTACTATGCAACTTTTGTCAACTGTTTTTTAGCAAAATATAATCGCACATAAGTCCCTCTGATTATTGCTACAATAGAAAATATTATGCTTTGGAATATAACTAATTGTATTCTTTGCTCTGTGTCAGTAACTATTATATCTAATGCCTGTGCTAACCAAAGTACAATAAAACCTAAAGGAAAATTTATTAATGTTCCTAATAAAACATTAGTAGTTGCTTCTTTTAGTGCATCTATTTTATTCAAAGTATGCCTCTATACCATCTTTAATAATTAATTTGTTTAATGGTTTATCTCCAAATGCTAATTTAAATAGTGCCATATCTTTTTTGCTATCAAATATTGCATCTACCATTAAACTAAATGAGTAATCTTCTTTGTCAGTAAAAGACTTTTCAAATCTTACTCCTTTTTCACAACACTCAGTCCATTTAAAATATTCTGCTAATGTGTTATGTATAGCACAATCATAAATGTAATCAAAATCCGAATCATCTTTTACTTTACAATTTACAACTTGTACCTTATTCATTCCTATAATATATCGTCCATTATTTTTTCTTTGCTGTCTTGCTCTCCTCTGCTTACACCAAAACTTTTAATGGTATCTTTATTACGTCTAAAATACATTACTATTCCATAAACACTTATAATAAACCAGAAGAATTCAATTACCCAACTAGCAAGATTAGGAGTGTAATACAAACTTACACTAACTAATATAGCAACTAACATATTGTTAAAACTATACCAAAATCCTTTTGGGTCTATTCTTTCTAATTGCAGTAATGCATACGTTACTATTAATAATGCTACGCCACTAAATCCTATTAAATCAGGTATTGTTATCATGTATTATCTCCATCTCTATAGTGAACTGTTCCTTGTTTGTCAAACTTACTTGGTCCTTTATTTTTGCCAAATATTTTTTCCCATGCTTCTGCATATTTGTCTTGGTTTGTAGGTTTTTGTATAGAGCCTTTACCTCCATGCCATTGCCCTTTACTTGTCGTCTCTTTGTTCTCTTTCTTTTCGCTCATAATCTTCCCAATCATGTGGTGTACCTGCGTTAGGCTTTTTATTTTCCGTTGCTCTTTTCCAGGCTTGTTCCTGTAGAGTATTAGGTATTTTGTCTTTCTTTTTTTCGCTCATCTGCTGTAATTAAAACCTCTTTACAATGTGGACATGTTAAGTCTATGTCTAATAAATCACATATTGCTTGATGTTTTTTAAAATCCTCCTTAGGTTTATTATCAATGTTATTCCACATTTCTGTTGGTACAGGAAATCCTATATGTTTAATCTTTTCTGTCATGTCATCATAATATATTCTGCTATGAGAGTTCTCAAAAAGAATAAAATACCCACACCATTTAGTAAAATTAATGCTCTGTCTTTCCATAAAAGTCCTACAACCATCCAACCTGAAACTCCTATAAGACTTAAAATAATATCGTATAATTGAAGTCCCTCTATGCCTCTAATACTCATACTTGCTAATATAAAAATACTTGCAATCCATTTAATGTACCAACTTAAATCTTGTTTAGGTGTGGCACTTTTAATTATTCTATTAGAGTGTTTTATTTCTGCAACTGTAAACTCTTTACCTTTTGCAGTTTCAATCAAAACATTATCTAATTTTTCACTGTCGCTTTTTACTACTCTTGTCATTTTTTATTTCTTTTTTAAGTTCCTCTTCTGTCCAGGTATATATTTCTTTATATTTTCTAAAATGTGGTATTCTTTCATATGTTTCATAATCATAATCACAATTACTACACCATTTTTCTATAGGATGGTCACATACAGGAAATTTATAATCACTAGGTACTATAAGTCCTTGTGCTAGATAATGTTTCCTTATTGCCTCCTGATCTTTTTGTGCCATTAATGGCCGTGTCCTACACTTATCCCAAATAGAATCATGAGTAACATTGGTACTTCGTGTACAAGCAAGTGTAATACAATAGATGTTATACCTATTTCTCTCCAATGCTCAAAGCAAAATCCTACAACTTGCTCTACTCGTTCTTTCATATTCTCTCCTTAAAATTTTACCACTTGTCTGTATTTACACCAGCATCATTAAAATTACCATCTGTTCTTTGTTTTCTGTAATCAAATGGTACACTTACACTATATGGATTACTCATTTCGTTACCTACGTATTTAAAGTTTTTATATACTGTAGATGGATTTACATGGTCCATATATCTAATTACCCAAGTGTCTTGTTTTTCTGCATACTCTTCGCACTCTTCATATGTACCATATATTAGTTCTCCGTTATCTAGTTTTGCTAACTCCACTAGCCTCTCCTCATCTTTGCAATATCTTTTGCTTGGTTAGTACCCTTCATTACAGGTACTGCATTACTTTTGTGCATTGTAGCAATACCTTCTATCAAATCTCCTGTGTATTTCATAGGTTCTTTCCTACGCATACCATCTCCACCCATCTTAGTAAAAGTACCATCTTTAACTGCTTGTTCCATAAGACTAGGATATTTCTCTCTGTGATCTTTGTCTTGCTGAGCTCTCCAACTAACTTCATTTTTACGTGGCTTGAAAGAAGAATATTCTCTAGGATCAGGCCTTTTTATTTTGCCATAACAATAATCTATATAATCATCTAATGTTTCATATTTCATATGATGCATATTATTTTGTTTACATTTTTTATTATGCTGTCGCCATCTAACTTCTAACTCAGCCATCTTGGCCTTAGTAATTTTTATTTTGCGTTTTCTAGTGTTTATCATAGAAAACCTGTTATCCAAATGCATAGTCATACATTTATTATAACAGGTCAGTGTTAAATGTCAATCTAAAATAAAAAAATAGATACAGGTATTAGTATATAAAGTCCTCTTAAAAGCCAAATTACTCTGTTAAATTGTCTTTCTCCTTTTTCTGATAT
>MDTA01098669.1_pt1 | contig 14888 bp, 13 predicted proteins | sample 811151 | NCBI WGS metagenome assembly MDTA01 (sample SAMN05326648, study PRJNA326480) | marine metagenome | isolation source: seawater | place: Indian Ocean: South | collected 2010 | reverse complement strand
TGAATATCTTACTCCTGCTTGTGCAGCAAAATTAAAGACATAATCAAAATTATATTTTTTAAATAAATTTAAAAGTTTATTTTTTTCTACTAAATCTATTTTGTAAAACTTAAATCTTTTATTTTTTAATAGACGTAATCTTTTTAATTTTAATTTTTTGATATAATAGGTATTTAAATTATCAATACCAATCACATCATATGTGCTAGATTTAATAATTTTTCTAGCTAGAGAAAAGCCTAAGAAACCTGCAACTCCAGTAATTAATATTTTTTTTTTCTTTTTAATTTTCATCAAGGATATTAGATAATTTTTTTGAATTATTGAAACAAGTATATAATTTTGATCTTTTTTTTGCACTAATTAGCTTTTTATTAATAATATCTTTGGAACTAATCATAAAGTCGTCTAACGCCTGCCTAAAACTACCTTCATCATTTAAATTAAATATAAATCCATTTTCATTTTTACCAATAAATTCCTTGGGTCCACTTGGACAATCAGATGATATTATTGGTGTACCAACGCAAGCACTCTCAACCATTACAAAACCAGGATCTTCCCATAAAGAGCAAGAGATCACACAATTTGCGTTGTATAAATATTTAAAAATATTATTTTTATAACCTAAAATTTCAATTTTATTTTCTAATTTTTTATCCTTAATTATCTTATTGTAATAACTTTCTAGCTCTCCTTGCCCAATAATAATTAACTTATAATCCTTTAAATAGTGTAAATTTTTCGAAAAAAAGTTGATTAAAAAGATATGATTTTTTTGCTTTGTAAACCTTCCAACACTAAGGAAAAACGGTTTCGTAAAATTATTTTCCAATTTTTCTCTTTTTAAATTATTAATTTTTTTTATATTTAATATTGGATCTGGAATATATATAACTTGATTCCTTTTAAAAATATTTTTTTCTAATAGAAAATATTTGGTTTCTTTAGTTGGACAAATAATATATTTTATTTTTGTGGAAGCAATTTTCCATAATATAAATCTAAAAAAATTAAGTTTTGGGTACCCAGAAATTCTAAGAATTAGTTCTGTTTTAAATTTGTTAAATATAAACAACAAAATTGGTATCGAGGTAATTAAATGAATAATTAAGAAATCTGGTTTATCTTTAATTAGAACCTTTTTTAGTGGAAAATAAGAGGAAAAAAAAATTGAGAAATATAAAAATCTTGAATTTAAAAACCCTTTGAATTTTTTTTTTTTTAACTTTCTATTAGTAATTAAATCAATCTTATTAATTTTATTGAGATTATAATTATCCCATTCCCCAAAAACGTTAATTAAAAAATTTTTTGAATTTTTTTTATATTTCGTTAAAGAATTTATTGAGTTTATGACTGACTTTACTGTAGCAATCTGAGGGTCAATGTGCGGAGACCAAAAATAATTTTTTTTCATTTCTTTAAAATTCTTGGATAAGGTATATGTGTAATAAATTTTCCAGAATTAGCATAAAAAAATTTTTCTTTTTTTAAGATTTCTTTATAAAAGTTCCAAGCGCCTAAAAAAACAAATATTTTATTATTTTTAAGTTTTTTGTATTTAAGAACTTTAATTTTTGTTCCAGGTAAAAATTTTCCTATTTTTTGCTTGGTTGTATCGTAAAAAAAATCAAAATAATTTTCTTTTAGATTACAATAATTTATAATTGTTACCGCTTTTGCTGAAGCACCATATCCTATGATTTTACCATTATCCTTTTTTATTTTCTTAAATAACTCAACTAATTTAGTTTTTGAATTTTTAACATTTTTTGAAAAATTCTTGTAACAAGAAAATTTATGTAGACCAAATTTTTTTTCTACAAAAATATTTTTCTTTAATCTATTTGAAAGTTTGATTTTTTTATTTTTTGTCTTTTTTATGTAATAACGGTTTGATCCACCATGAACTTTGATATTTTCTACGTCATAAATTTTTAAATTATTTTTTTTTAGAATATTTTGTAATGAAATTGTTGAAAAAACATAAATATGTTCATTATAAAATTGATCATATGAATTTTTTTTAATTGTTTCGAGTAAAGATGGTTCCTCAACAATAAATGTGCCATGGTCTGTTAGTATTCTTGACACATTAGAAAAAACAGAATTCAAATTGGATATATGTGTTATAGTATTAGCTGAAAATATTAAATCAAACTTTTTATGATTTTTTATTAATTTATTTACCAAAAAATCGTCAAAATATTTGATATAAACTTTCAGATCTTTTTTTTTTGCTTCAATAGCAACATCGCTACAAGGTTCTATACAAGTAATAACACTTTTATTAAAATTTGATGCAAATGTCCCATCATTGCAGCCAATTTCTAAGATATTTTTGGGTTTCAATTTCCTTTTTATTTTTTTTGATAAATCTCTAAATAGTTTTTCTACTAACTTAGATTTAGAAGATCTGTAGGGATATGATTTGTTAAACATTCTCTCTTTCTTAAAATGTTTATTGATCATTACTAATTTCAACTTAGTATCAAATTTTAGTCTAAGTCTAAAAAATGGATGTACATATTTTTTACTGAAATTATTTGCAAATGGCTGATTTCCAAGGTCTAAAAATATTTTTTTCATTTAATATTTATAAGATTTTCTTACAAGATAACAAATGCTATACTTGAATTTTTTAATTAATTCTCTTGTTTTAATCAATAAAAATTATTTTTTAACTATAAAATTAAAACCACTGCATTGTTTAAGATTTTTTTCATCACTTGATAATTTATCTAGAAAAATATTTATATTTGTTTTTTCCATGTAATTTTTCCACCTGCCTGCAAACATCATATGAAATGATGAGGACACTCTTCCTCTAATTGGATATAATTCTACTTCAGAAAAATCCTTAAATAAGTAGGCTAATGCATCTTTAGAAAATCTAAAATAATCTTGAAATCTTAAGTCTTTTGGAGCGTGATAATAATAAAGATAAGGAACCATTCCAAAAATTTTTCCATCATTTTTGAGCATCTTTTTTAAATTAGAGACTGCCTTAAATGGATCATAAACGTGTTCAAGGATAGCAATACAAATGATTTTATCATATTTATTCTCCAATGTAGATAAATCAGAGCAAATATCACACACAATATCTGGATAACTACCATAATCGTTTACATCTAAAGTTTCTAAACTTTTTGAAATTATTTTTTTATGTTTATTTCTCATGGCCATCCCAATGTCTAAAACATCATCATTTGAGTTAATACTATTTATAATCTGATCTCTAAAATCTTTTCTATTTTTTAAATAAAAATTATTTATTTTGACTCTTTGAATAAGGGAAATAAGTTTGTTGTTAATTTCGTTAGGTTTTCCAAGAACTCGTTTCATAATATAGGATTATACCACAATTAAATTATTTAGGCTATTTATTTATTTTTTTTATCAAAATGGAGTCGAAATAAAAAATATTTTTTAGATCCTTCAAAAAGTTTCTCAATGAAAAATTAAATTTTGATTTGAAATTTATAATTTCTAAATTAGAGTCTTTAATCATTTCCTCAAAACTTTTTTTCTTTAATAGATTTATATGCTCTAGTGGGTGTGCACAATCAGTACAAGGTTTATATTTTCTATTAAGTTTTAATTTGAATAAAAAACTACTTGGAAATCTCAGCATAATAAAACCATTATCTTTTAGTATTTTTGTCAAATTGACTAATGTTTCCTTTGGATCGGGGATATGTTCAAAAGTTTCTTCAGAATAAATAAAATCAAATTTATTATTTATATTTTTAATGTCATTAATAACTTTTATTTGATTTTTTTTCAAAAAATTTATTCTTGTTTCTGATATTTCAAAAGCGTGAACATCAAAGTTATTTTTTTTAAGATAATTTAACCAAAATCCCCATCCAGCACCAAAATCTAAAATAGAAATTTCCTCATTTTTTTTTTTAAATATATTTTTAATTAATCCCATTTCGTAAAAAAGTTTTTTATAAAATTTTTTTTCATAATTATCTTTTTTTTTTAAACTATCATTTTTATCAATATAATTTTCATACAATTCTTGTGAAAATTCTTTATTAGGTATTTGTTCTTGAAAAATTAAATTACAATTTTTACATTCCAAAAGTTTATAGTGATGATTATTTAGTTTATTAATATCAAAAGTGCCTTTGTAATAGTTTGAAAGGAAATCGATCATAACTCCTGAGTCATATGGTAAAGAAAAAATGACTTTATTTTTATTTTCTTTACATGCCGGACAAAAATTTCTTACAGTCAATGACACTTAAAACCCCTTATTCTTTTTTAAAAGAAATTTTAATAAATCAAATTTGATAAATCCAGTTACATCAGTCACTAGCATCTTCATAAACTTACTCTTACTACAAATTAATAAAATTTCTATTAAATTAGATAATAATTGTTTTATAATTAATTGGATTTATATATAAAAATGAGTCTTGGGATATATTTAAATGATTAAAAAAGAAATTAATCCAAATAAGAATTATAACGATAAGATTTCTAGTTACATTTTAGATAATGAAATAGATAAAAAAAATATTAATATATTAGAATTTGGTGTTCGTGAGGGCAGATCTACTAAAATGTTTTTAGATATTTGCGCGAAAAATAATGGTAAATTAATTTCAGTAGATATAAATGATTATTCAAATCTATTTAGCGATAATAATTGGAAATTTATAAAAACAAGAGATGATGATTATGCAAATGTATCAAAACATTTTTCGACTAATTTTGATGTTATTTTGATTGATAGTTTGCATGAGCCTGAGCATGTTTCAAAATTAATCTTTACTTATTGGAAACATTTAAAACTAAATGGGTCAATGTATATTGATGATATAAGTTGGCTACCTTATATGAAAGGCAGTTGGCGAGATCACAAGTATACTGAAAATATTAATAGAGATACTTTTAATAAAATTTTAGAAATTCACCTATCAAATTATGATAATATCAAATTAAACTTTTGTTTTGATGGGTCAGGTATGTGTAGAATGATAAAACAGAATGATGAGATTCTTAATAAACCAAAGTCAGTAAAACCTAGAAAATATTTGATTAAAAAATTTATAAAAAAAATGACTTTACTATTCAAAAAAAATTAATCTAAAAAATTATTTATTTATGGATAAAAAAATTTTTTCTATAATAACAGTAGTTCTAAATGCCAAAAAAGATTTGATTGAAACAATTGAAAGTTTAAGAAGACAAAATTTTAAAGATTTTGAGTATATAGTCATTGATGGAGGTTCAACAGATGGAACCTTAGAAATTATAAAAAAAAATTTGGATATAATAGACATATGGAAAAGTGAAAAAGACTCAGGAATATATGATGCTATGAATAAAGGAATTGATCTTTGCCAGGGAAATTTTATCGGGATGTTAAATGCTGGAGACAAATATACATCAAATGGACTAACAATAATCAATGATTATTTTAAAAATCATAAAATTGATTTTATTTTTGGCTCAGTAATGAAAAAAGTTTTGAGACATGGTTTTAGAAAATATCGAATATATTGGAACTTTGATTTTTACAGTAGTCATTCTTCTGGTTTTTTTATTAGGAGAAATTCTCAAAATAAATTAGGCAAATATAAATTGAAGTATAAAATTTCCTCTGATTATGACCTTTTTTATAGAATGATAGTAAAAGAAAAAATGTTAGGAATCTCGACTAAAAAAGATGAGATAGTTGGTAGTTTCAAATCTGGAACATCATATTCAAGTAAATTTACTTTCGTAGAACATTTAAATGAAGAAACACAAATTAGACTAGATAACAATCAAAATTTATTATCCATTTTAATTATATATACGATTCACTATTTTAAAAACTTAAAAAAAATCAATAAAAATAATAAAATAAAATATTTCATAAATTCAATTTTAAATATTTTCAAAAAAAAAATCGCTAATTAAATATTTTATCCGAAAAGGAAATATCTGGTAAATTAATAATATTTTTTCTATCTAAAACGTGTGGAATTTTTGTGTCCTTTTTTTCTTTACACAAATCTTTACGTAGAAATGTAATTTCAATAGCTGTAGGTAAATTTAAACCACTTACTGAAAATACTCCTTGACAATTATTAGGGTGGACATGGCAAATTTCAAAATCTAACAACAATTTTTCTATTGTATTATCAAAAAGTTTATAAAAATAATGGTCATTGATTTTTTCAATGAAATGGAACTCTACAATTAAAACTTTAAATTTTTTAAGACAATCTTGTGGTGTTGCGTGAATCACTTCATACTCAGATGACTCTATATCCATCTGAAGTAATAAATTATCAGAAAAATCTCCATCTTTTTTAACCCAATTTTCTAGTGTAATCGTTTTCTCGCTATTAAATGAAGCTAGATTTTTTTTTAAAAAGTTAAAATTATCTAATCTAACGTCTTCCTTATTGATAGTTCCATCTGCTAAGAAAGTTTTAATACCTTTATTTATAATTTGTCTTTCAAAATCAGTATTGTTTCCTACTCCAGGCGAAAAACAAATATCTATTTCATTTAACAAGTCTGGAACTAGATATCCGCCATCGTTCGAAGATCCAATCCGAATTAGATCATATCCCAAATTATATGGTTTAATCTTTTTTAAAATTTTAGCTAATCTTGATTTATCTAATGTAGTTGAAATTTTTAAGTTAAAAAAACAAAGTATTCTGTTAATTATTCTAACCGCTCCTAATTTAATTCTATATATCATTTAAGTTTATAGGTAACTACCGCATCTCCATATCCACTTTTATTAAATTTTCTGCCACCACTAGAATTTATAACCAAATAATAATTATTTTGATAATTAGCTACAATAGGACAACCATATGAAATAAAGGGTAAATTATCTTTCCATATAATTTCACCATTATTAATGTCGTATGCATAAATAATTTTATCTCTGGTTCCAGAAATAAAAAATACTTCACCCACAATCACTGGACATCCAAAAACTTCAGACCCTGTTTTTTTTTTAATATTTTTTAGTTGCGGGTATTTACCATGTGGTTTAGTCCATTTTTTTTCTTCGTTAATTAAATTAATTAATGTAACCGTTCCCCATGGAGGAGAGTTAAGTGGAACTCCATCTTTAGCAATAAATCTTTTATATTTTTCAATATCCACTTTCTTATAATTGATTATCTTTTTAAAATTTTTAACAATATTTTTCGCATTTTTTTTAAAGCTCGAGAAATCTAAAGTAAAAAGATTAAAGCTTGAAATTAATATATCTTTAAAATGTTTTTTAAATTCAAATTCTTTTGGATTTTTAAGTCTCGAAACCCATGCAATATTATTTGCCGGAATTACTACATTTCCATTTTTATCCACACCAATTCCAGGCCATTCGCTTCCACCGTGCATACCATAATGTATATAGTCTTTGTTTTTCTCTAATTTTTTATAATCTGCTAAGGTGCTTTTTTGTAAAATTTTCATTGCTTGTTCTCTGTAATTTTCAGATAGATTATTGATATCATTTTTTAAAAAGTATCTCCTTGAGAACTGAAGCCAATCATCAAATTTTCTAAATTTTGTAAAAAATTCTTTTTTATCATCGTGATAATATATTTTTTCTTTGAATTTTTCTTTAGGATTACCAGTTTTTCGATCAAGAAGTATTAATTGTCCTGACTTAGATGCCTGAACTACGGTATCTCCATAATTTTCATTATCAAATAAAGCAGGACGCGAGGCTAAATCAAGATTCAACACATCATGCTCTATTTCCTGAAAATGCCATTTATATTGTCCAGATCTTAGATTTAAAGAAACAACACTGTTATAAAACAAATTTGGTCCTTTTCTCTCATTTGATGAAAATGATGGTTTAGCATTCGCAGTCGAGAAGATTATTTGATTATATTTTAAATCTAAAGTTCCTCCACCCCAGACATCCCAATTGAATTGTCGGTTTTGATTAAACAATTTTAATTTTTTCTTTACTTTTGGATCAATCCATGCGGTCCAAATTAATTTGCCTGTTTCAAGATCATATGCTTTAGGGATACCACCATTTAAAAGTACCACACCTAAATTTTCATGAATTAAGACTGGAGTGGACAAGTTTTTTACATTAATTTTCTTTTTGAAATTTTTTTCTTTGCAATTTTTAATGCTAATTTTTTTTAATTCTCCATTTTTTGGATAAATTGCAAAAACATCTTTTTTAGATTTGTATAGTGAAATACCTCTAAACGGTGCTCGGTCTTTTTTACCGTTATTTCTACAAATTTCTTTTCCATCTTTAAGTGCCAGAACAATTAAATTTTTATTTCCATCTAAATGAACTAATTTATCCTTGTATTGTACTATCTTGTTTTGAGTGTCTTTAAAAATTTTAGAATTATAAACCCATTCCTTATTTATATAAATCAAGTCTTTTTTAGAATAATCTAAATCATAAAAATTTTCTGTTGAGAAAGCATAAGCACTAAAAAAAACAAAATAAAAAAAAACTGCAAATCTTATCATTTCTTAGATTATTTTTTGAATATACTTTTAATATAGTAAGTAATTAATACTTTTTTTATTGGTTTTAGTCTATAAATAAATAGATAATAAAATTTAAGTTAATACCTATAAAATGAAACTAATAAATATTGGTAGCAATCTTGAATGTTTAATTGACTTAGCTATTACAGAGACAGGTGAATTTATTAATTCAAAAAAAAAAATTTATGATTTTTTGATAAAAAAAGAAAATCTTAGTGGTTCTTATGCATTTGCTTTACCTTTAAAAAATGATCAAATATTTTTAACCAGAGATAAAATAGGGGCACGTAAACTTTTTTATCACTTTGATAAAAAAAATTTATGCCTTTACGTCTCAAATAATTTTATAGATTTGTATGAAAAATCTAAAATAAAAGAAATTTATAGTGTTCCAAGAGGTGGATACTTGATCATAAATAAAAAAAAAATAATTCATGAAAAGCATAAAGTTTTAGAATTCAATACAAAATTTAAAATTAATTTTATAAAAACAATCTTAAATAATTTTTTTAAATTTTTGAAATTTAAAATAAAAAAAAAACCAATTATTTGTTTATCAGGAGGATTGGATAGTACTCTGATAGCCTTTTTGGCATCTAAACAATTTAATAATATAGATGTAGTTAGTGCCGCATTGAAGGTTGAGCAAAGTAATAACAAAAAAAACTCATCTTCCTATGATTTTATACAAGCAAAAAAAATTGGAAAAGGACTTAAAGTAAATTTTAATTCGATATATATTGATACAAAAAATATTTTAAAAGATTTACCAAAAATACTCAGAGCTGCTCAAGATTGGAGAGATTACAATGTTCATTGCGCAGTTCTCAATTATTATATTGGCGAACATATTTCAAAAAATTTTAATAAAAACGAGTATATTATTTTAACTGGTGACTTTATGAATGAGGCTTTTGCTGATTATACATCAGAGGTAGTAGAAGGTATTGAATATTATAAACAACCGAATTTTTCTCAAAAAGTCAGACAGCGTTTTTTTTTAAATGGGCTTGATACTTCAGATAGAGAAATTGGTATTTTTTCAAGTTTTGGTTTAAGCTGTGTACAACCTTATTCATTTGTGCTCGACCACTATAAATTATTGACAAATGATGTTCTGTCGAGAGATGATGTAAAATATAATGTTAATGGATCTTTATTACCCAAATTACTACTAAATAAAATTAACAAAAGAAAAGTTAGAGCTCAAGTTGGGGATTCAGATGGAGGAATATTAGGTTATTTCATTAAACAAGGTATAACAGAGGATAATTTAAGACAAATTTTTTCTAAAGAATTTAATGTAAATCAAAAATTTTTAAGTGATTTTATACAAATTGGTGTTTATAAAATATAATGTGTGGTGTAGCTGGTATTTTAGATTTCAGAAATAAAGTGCCTTTAAAAGGTAATAAGATTTATCGAGCTTTAAAATTAATTAACCACAGAGGCCCTGATGATTTACATTACAACAATATAGATAGCTTTTTTTATGGTGGAGCTGTTAGATTAAGTATTGAGGCGCTAAATTATGGTAAGCAACCTATTAAGGATAATCGTTATTCGATAGGCTTTAATGGGGAGATATTTAATTATAAAGAATTAGCATCAAAATATAAGATTTCAGAGAAACTTTTTAATTCTGAAATTAAATTTCTTTTAGAGGCATGGAAATTGAAAGGGGAAAATATGTTTAAAGATTTTGAGGGTCAATTTGTTATTTTTATATATGACTCTCATAAAAAAGAGCTTGTAATTGCAAGAGACCCCTTTGGAATTAGACCATTATTTTTTATATCAAACAAAAAATTTTTTTTATTTTGTTCAGAGATTAAGGGATTATCTCAACTGTCAAATATAAATTTTACATTTGATAAAGTTGCTGTTGGTCAAATTTCAATGTTATGGTCTACAATTGGTGATCGAACAATATTTGAAAATATAAAACAAGTTAAAAGAGGTCATTACTTGGTTGTTTCAGAGACAAAAATAAAGCAAATTTCATATTGGGAAGAACCATTACTAAAAAATGAATTAAAAGAATTTAAAAGTTATAATGAAGCAAAAGATTTTTTGTATTCAAGCTTAGAATCTTCTATAAAAATGCAATGTCATGGTGAAGTCGGTTATGCAAGTTACTTATCAGGAGGGATTGATAGTTCAGCTTTATCTTACTTTTTAAAAAAATTAAATCCTGATAAAAAACTTGAAACCTTTTCAATTACTTTTGATAACAAGGAATATGATGAGTCATTAGCTCAAAAGGAGGCAGAAAAATCTCTTGAATTGAATAATACATCAATAAATATTAATAATCATGATATTTCTTCAAATTTTCGAAAAGTAATAAATCACGCTGAAACTTTACTTTTTCGAACAGGGCCAGTTCCTCTTTATTTGTTAAGTAAAAAAGTAAACCAAATGGGACAGAAGGTCATTTTTACAGGTGAGGGTGCAGATGAAATTTTACTTGGTTATGATTTGTTTGCCGAAAATCGTGTGAGAAAATTTTGGAGCAAAAACCCAAGTTCTAACTTAAGACCAAAGTTATTAACAAAATTATATAATTATTTACCACAATTTAAAAATAGTAGGTATTTTAATATTATAAAAGATTTTTACTCAAATTCCCTTTTAGAAAGTGATGATTTATTTTATTCTCATTTTGTTCGTTGGCACCAATTTCAACAAGTTTCATCTTTTTTTAATTTTGGAATTTCAAACAAAAAACTTGAGGAAAATATATTAAATGAACTAATGTCACAAATACCTTGTGATCTTAAGAAAACTTCATTGGATAGAAGAGCTCAAATATTAGAATTTGAAACATTATTAAGCGGTTATTTGTTATCATCTCAAGGGTACAGAATGACGATGGCAAATTCTGTTGAAGGTAGATATCCGTTCTTAAGTCAAAAATTTGTTAAAGATATGTCTAAAATTTCAGATAATATAAAAACTTTAGGAATTAAAAGCAAAAGTTTATTTCGAGATACAATGTTGAAAAAAATTCCAAGTTCAATTACAAAACGGCCAAAAATAGCTTATCAAGCCCCAGAGGCGAAATGTTTTTTAGACAATACTTTTATAAGCGATGAAGCTATTTTTTTAAACGATACATCAAAAAATTTAGATTTGATTAACCATAAAAATCTTTTAAATTTGAACGAAAAAATAACTAATAAATTCTCCTCTGATAGACTGGGCTTTAGAGAAAATATGGCTTATATAATGTGCATGTCTGCGGCTCATTTGTCAGATATAAGTAAAGAATGGAATAATGAGTAAACAAAATGAAATAGTTGAAACAATAATTGATTATCTGAAAAAAGGTAACCCAGTCTATAATGATATACAAGAAATTCCATTGGATAAATCACTTGTTGAATTGGGATATATGGACTCCTTTGGTGTCATCGATATAGTTACATTTTTAGAAGGAAATTATTCAATAAAAATAAAAGATGAAGAAATCACAAAAGAGAAATTTGGAAGTATTCATAAAATGGCGAAGTTAGTAAGAGAAAAAATTTGAATTTAAAATTATTGCCAATAAGTATTTTAAAAGATAAATTAAATTTGATTAAGAACAAAAATTTTGTCTTTCATTCAGATCTAACAATTTTAGGTAGAGACTTGCAATCATTAAAAGGTAGATTGATAGAATACATATTTCAAGAATTAAATGCTGATAATTTGGCTGTCCCAGCTTTTAATCTTAAAACAAATACTAAAGATGATGTTGATATGGAAGCTGTAGATTTAAGCATGGGCTCTCTGCCACTTGAGGGTGTGCAAGCTTGCAATGAGAATAAAGGATATCGAACTCCTAATCCCATACATTCATACTGTTTTTTTCCAGAAACGAGTAATATTAAACTTGTTAATAACAATAAATCTTTTGGAGTTGACTCAGTTTTCGATTTTTTTATCAAAAATGATTATACTTGGATTAATTTTGGAGCACCAATTGACACTGGATTTACAATATTTCATCATTTAGAGAGAATTGCAAGTGTACCGTACAGAAAAAAAATTGAATTTAATAGAAATTTATTGACCACCGGTAAAATTAAAAAAGTATGTTTTGAGTATTTTGCAAGAAAGGATAATAATTTTTTACAAAATTTTTATCCAGCAGTAAAATATTTAATTAAGACTAAAACCTTAAATGAAATAAATGTAAATGGAAAATCAATATATTTTGGATCTTCAAAAAAAATAAGTGATGCAATTTTAAATAAATTAATTAAAGACCCCTTTTTTTTAATGATCAATAAATAAAATTACTTATAAAATAAACCTTGTCTATCTAAAATTCTATATATTTTTTTTATGTTACTTAAATCTAATTTAATCAACCTTGAAATTTTTTCCAAAGAGTTAGTTCCATCTGAATATTGAAGAAAATCCATATAACTTTTAGTTAATTGTGAATTTTTTTTTATGGATAGAGAAGGATATAAACCTCTCTTACTCATTTGAGGCTCACATAATATTTTACACTTAGGATAAGTTCTTTCTAACAATATTTCTAATGATTTCTTAGCAACATTAAATCCACCTTGGCAACCTTTTATAGTTACTAAATCAAAATTGTCTAAGGATGTATGATATTCAGGGTATTCACCATACTTTGTTCTAAAAATCGATGTAATTTTTAAATCTACACCAGGTGAATTGTATTGTCTTTCATCTGACCCTCTTTTTAGAAAAGAATAGACTTTATAATTCTTTATTTTGAGTAATTTATAGGCTTCAATCACTGCCTCATCAGATGGTGAATTAAGATATTTTGAAAACATGCAAGAATGTTGTCTTTCATCGCCAATACAAGAAAGATTATATCCTCCAATAATATTCTTTTTTAAATAATTGATATTTTTACTCAAATAAGAGATTGAACCTATTGTTTCAGGGATAAATATAAATCTTAGAGTTTTATTCAAATTTTTATTTTTAAAATAATTCATCAATCCCATTGAAACAATTGGTCCAGATAATTCATTATTAGCCATGGATGGGTGGCAAATATACGTAGATATTAAAATTTCTTTTTTTGATTTACCTTTAAAAACCAATTCACCATAATTTAAATTACCTTTTTTGTTTAAATTTGAATTAATCACAACTTTAAATTCATCATTTAAAGAATATCGTTTATTTAAAACTTTATACTCATTATAAGAAATGCAAAAACCCCATCTTTTTTTATAATAGGAGGTTATATAAGGTATTGCGTTGGGTTGTTTTTTTAAAAAATATAAATTTTTAAACAATTCTTTTTTTTTTATCTTTTTTTTTATAGGTATTGAGTATCCTAGTAAATGTAGATTATTTTTTTTAAAATCAATTATTTTATTATTGTATTTATCTATTACATAAGCATCTGATACATTCCACTCTTTTGGAATATTCCAATCAAATACTTTTGTTCCTGATTTGAATCTTTTAATCTTGAGATTAGAAAATTCTTTACGTATAATTTTTAATGTTTCTCTTACCCCTTCACCTGTTAAACTTCTCGTCAAAGGAAAGAGTTTAGTTTTAGCTATTCTATAATATTTTTTTATTTTTTTTGAATTGTTAATTTCTGAATTATATATGAGTTTCACCTAATTTCTCCCTTTCTTACTTTAAAAATATTGGATTTATAATAATTCTCTTTTAAAAATACTAAAAAATAATAATTAATAATGAATAGAACAAATAAATATTTCATATTCTAGTTATCATAGAGAAGTAGTATTTTAATAGCTGTGGAAAATAAATTGACAAATACCAGCTTATTCTTGCAATAAAAATATTAGAACTTTTGATGCCATTATCTATATGATTTTTTGAAATCTTAAAATTAGAGTAAAAAATTGCAAACATTGATATATTTGTCTCACAAAAAACAATCTCGTTACATTTCGAAATTGTAATTGCCTCGACTAAGTTTTCAAAACCCAATTTATTTCTATGGTGTTTTCTTCCTGATTTGCTGAATGCTTCAATATTATTCCCTCTAAAATAATCATAACTGCAAATCAGATTTTTATATCTTTTTTTTAATATTCTATAATAATTTAAGTCTTCAGTAAGTAAAAAAACTTTATCAAAATTGCCGTTAAGCACTTTCTCTCTAATTAACGTTTCTATTTCAAAAATTGTTGGGGGATGGGCATGATTAGGGGCAATTTTTTGATCGGTACCTCTAAAATGAATTCCTAAAATTTTTTTTTTTTTAAATTTTTCTTTAGTGAATGCATTAACGACAGATAAAATTTTATCATTAATTTTAATATATTTGTCAAAAATTTTTTTTAAATCCTTTTTTTTATATTCATTTAGGCGAAATGTAATAGCTCCTTTTGAAAAGTATACATTTCTACTTT
>MDTA01047602.1_pt1 | contig 14888 bp, 11 predicted proteins | sample 811151 | NCBI WGS metagenome assembly MDTA01 (sample SAMN05326648, study PRJNA326480) | marine metagenome | isolation source: seawater | place: Indian Ocean: South | collected 2010 | reverse complement strand
TAAGAACAAATATATTAAATTGTAAGTAAGAAAAAATATATATGAGTTTATGTTCTCAAAAAAATTGGAAACATAGAATTTAGTAAAAAACATAAGGATCATTAAGAAGATAAGCTGGAAATAGATACGAATTAAATTTAAGAAAGCTACAAATCCTAATTCCTTGAAAAAAACAACATATCCTAGACTGTGGAAAATAGCTGAACAAATAAGTATTTTTAATGCTAGTCCACTAGCTCCTAAATTCAAACTGAGGCTTGAAACTGAATTATCACCTACTAAAAATAAAACTAAAAAAACACCGAAAATCATTGAGAAGGTCTGAATCAAATATGAAGTTAAGCCTTTTTGAATGCCATAGAAAGAAGAAACTATTAGAGCACCATAAGTATGAAAAAATACATTCAATATAATTATTCTAAAAGTGAAAATTGACTCCGAAGTTAAGTAATCATTGCCGAAAAAGAAGGAGATTAAAAAATCGCTAGAATTTCCTGTAGAAAAAAATAATATAGAACAGAAGAAGGCTGCAAAAAATGTAAATGCATTTGTAAAAATAGATACAAATTCTAATAACTCATCCTTGGAATTTTTAAGCAATGCAGCTTCTTTCCAAATAATATTTGAAGTAGCCGCAAGAAGTATTATGAAACCCATGCTGAATCTATTTGCAATTTGAAAATAGGATTGTTCAACATAACCAGCAAATTTACTTAAAACCCATATATCGACAAAATTTAAGATGCTTATTATAAAAACAAAAATTGATATACCCTTAAGATAAGGAAAAATCTCGTTATAAAATTCAGCCAAACTAATTTCTGTTTTTTCAAAATCAATTTTTATGAATAAGCCGGAAAAGAAAGATGATGCCAGATTACAAAAGATAATAATTAAAAACATGTGATTAATTAAAAAATTAAAATCACCTCTCATAAAAATAACTAAAAGAATAAATTGTGAGAAAATTGTAAAAAATTCAAAGAATTGTGCTATTTCACTTCTTCTTGAAGACTCATTGAGATAAGTAATATTAAGAAGAATATTTTTTTGAGTTACTATTGATAGAAATGCTAAAAAAACTATATTTTTATCTTCTGAAATAAAAATTCCTGTAAAAATATCATTTGGTAAAAATAAAAATAAAATAATTAAAGGGATTAAGATTTGAATCATAAATCCTAATAAAAAGAATATATAAAAATTTCTATGATAGATTTTTGCTGAGGTAAAAGTATAAAAAGCATTCTGTAATCCAAAATCTACAAGGCTAAAAATGTGCGTAAAACTCATAATTAAAAAAGCATAAAAACCAAAATTTTCAGGTCCCAAATACCTTGCTATAACAATACTTATTAAGAAGGTAAAGACACCTTTCAAAAGTTGGAATGAATTACCATAAAATAGTCTTGAAAGTAAATTTCTATTAATTACTTGGCTCATTGATTTTAATTAATTCATTCAGAAAAAAAGACATATTTTTTCTATTCGGTTCTACTAGGTTGAACTCGTCGCTCTTGTATGTTTGATCTATTTTTTTATCAGATTCAAGATAATTATTGATTAAGGCCCGCAATTCCTTGCTTTTCGACCAAGCATAAAAGTTTTTATGGTTTTCTAAAAACTCGATAGGTATTAAATTGATTTCTGAAAAAATAAAACATTGTTTTTTTTGATAAATACAATCAACCATTACGCCTGAATTTCCAGTAATTACTATTTTTGATTTTTTTATCAGCTCATTTGAATTTGCATATGAAACCTCAATAAATTCATAGCTTTTTAGATACTTAAGCAATTTCTCATTTTCAACTCCCATTGGATGAAGTTTTATTTTCCAAGATAGATTTTTGAACTCCTTTATAACCTCTAATACTTCCTTAATAATTGTTGATGATTCATTAGGACTATTCGGAAGAAAAATTGATACAAAGTTCTCTTTTTTATTTCTTGAGTCATCGACTTCCCATAAATTTGAGTATTTGAAAGCTGGTATTTTTTTAAAACTAAAAGCATTTTCAATTTTTTCAGATATGAAGCTGAAAGGTGAAAAAATTGTTGGAGGCACAACTTTTGCAATTAATTCTTGTTTGTTAGGGAACATAAAAAAATCTAGTCTTCTAGGTAAATAATTTTGAAGAAAAAATGAGAAGCATTTTGAATTACTCTTATTAAAACCATAATTTAATCCTTTATCTAAAGTTTGATTTTCTCCAATGTTGAGAAAAATTATATGAGAATTTTCTGATCCTATTTTTTCTGCAGCTGCTTTATTTAATGCTCCAGCTAAACTATTTCTATAAAAACTCTTTTGATTATTAGATAGCCTAAAAAAATAAAAAAAATCAATATTTGAACTTTTTCTAAAACTTGGATAAATAATTTTAGGAAAAAATATATTTCTTATTTCAGTGACAAAGTCTTTAAAAGTCAATAAAGAATATCTAGATAAATAATTTATATTTTTCCGTTCTAAATCTCTGCTTAAAAAGAAAATTTTAAACGGATTTCGGCTCACGAAGTTCACGAAAAAAACAACTTCTTTTTTGCTATCCGATAGGAATTTAGAAGGAATAACCCTGTCTAGTTCTTTTATGTCGTTTAAGAGATAAGAAGAAATTAATAATTTATTATTTAAATCGTAATTTACATTTTTTATAAACAGCTTGAATAAAAGAAAAGCTGAAATTTCTTTTAAGGTAAAAAGTAAATTTTTTATGTCTTCTATGAGAAGTTTTTTTAAATATCCTCCCTCCAAAGAAACTTTTATTTTTTTTTGAAAAGTCTTCAATAAAAACATCTTCAATAGATATGAATCAACCTTAATATGTAAATCTTTATGAAATTCGTTTTTGATTTCACTCAAAAAAATTATTTTTAAAAAATTTAGATATGAATCTGTTTGATAATGATTTCTAGATGCAATTGCTGAAATCCAAAAATAAAAATTATTTGAATTTAATTTGCTGATCTCATCAAGATGCTGTTGATATGTGTCATTCAAGTAATGATTTTTGAAAAAGATATTGAATTTCTCTTGAATTTCTAAATCATCTTTTTGAAAGTAAATTTTCACAAAAAACTACATTGACCATTTATAAAATTTCTTTATGCCATCTTCTAGGGAAGTGAAGGATTTTATACCTAGTGATCTTTTTATATTAGAATTATCTGAAAATATGCCCTTTTGATCTCCCGGAGTTTCATCAGAAACGGAGACATTTATTAATTGTATATTTTTTTGAATCTCTTCTATCAGCTCTTTTACATAAGTCTTTTTTCCAGATCCTAAATTAAAAATATTGTGACCAATAAGATCTGTATTTAAAGCTTTCACCCATGCTGCAACGACATCATCAATAAAAATAAAATCTCTCCACCTTTCTAATGAGCCCTTAACTTCTATTGTGCCTGTATTTATTGCTTGAGATAAATATATACTTACCATTCCTTGTTTTAAGTTTTTTAAATCTTGGCCAGGCCCATAAACATTAAACATTCTCATAACAACAACATTAGTTTTAGGTAGCATAATCCTTAGATAATTTTCAGAAGAAAGCTTACCTACTCCATAGCAAGACAACGGGGCCAAGGGATGATTTTCTTTTATTGGACTATCTTCTACATTTCCGTAAACAGACATAGAGCTTGCATAAACTATTTTTTGGATACTATTTTCTTTTATAAAAGAAATTAAATTTAAAGTTGAATGAGTATTTTTTTTTAAATCTTGTATTGGGTCTTCAAAACTAACTTCTCCAGAGGATTGGCCAGAGAGATGAAACACAACATCGATATCTTTTGGGATTTTCTTTAATGAAGATGGCTTAGATAAATCTGTTTCAATGAAATTTACACCTTGTGGAATATTTTTTTTATACCCATTGCTTAAGTCATCTACTCCATAAACCTCATGACTTAGTGATAATAATTCTTTAGCTATTTCAGAGCCAATAAACCCAGCTACACCTGTAACTAAAATATTGGACATATTAAACCTTTATTTCTACGAATAAAGTGTCACAGTATCCAGATTTAATAAGATTTTTTTTATAGTCTTCTTCCATTTTTTTTCCGAAAAACTCTGAATACTTTCCCGAACCTCCAGGCTTGCCATCTCTCGCCCAGACTAAGTGATTTGATAAATCATATCTTTGTTCTCTAATTATTTTATATTTAACTTTTAGTTTATTTAACACATATTCGAGAGAACTTTCATTAAAATACCAAGGATGAGCCTTAGACCAATAGAATCTTTCAAATTCTAAGATATCGTATAAGGAGAATAAGGGATCATTGGAATTTGGCACTTCAAAAAAAATCGTTCCTCCCTTATTTAAGAGTTTTATCTGTGATTCTAAAAATTCTATTGGATTTGATACATGTTCGAACACAAAAAAATGCATAATTAAATCAAATTTTTCATTAACCTTTTTCTTGCACTCATCTAGAGACGAAAACACTTTTATACCCTTAGAATTAACGAATTCATTAAACAATCCTGAAGGCTCTATTCCGAAGCATTCGATACCCTTCCTTTGTAAGGGATAAAGCATAAAGCCAGAAGAACATCCAAATTCCATTACTTTTTTTACCTTAGGTAAGTATTTCTTTAAATATTTATTCCTTCTTTTGAAAGCAGATTTATTTGCTGACATATGTTTTTCTGGAGCTTGCCATCCTGAATTAATACCTGACCTTTCATCCATAAATGCCTCAAATTCTTCTTTATAAAATTTTTTTTCTTCTGATTTAGTCAAAGGAGGATGTTGGTATATTACTTTACAATTATCACAAGAAAAAAAAGCACTTTCGCCATTAGTTCTTCCATATACGTGTGGAGTAACGACTTTTTGAGAAGCTTTGTGTGAACCACACAAAGGGCAGCGGCTAGGTAAAGACATTTAAGTAAGCTGATTTAAATTTTTAATATAAGTTATCTTGTTTGAATTGCAATAATTCTTCCAATCAGAAAATTCCGTCCAATTATAGACAAATATAAAGTCTAAATTAAATTTTTTAGCGCAAATATGATCATATTTTGAATCTCCAAAAAAAACTACAGGCTCTAATAATTTATTATTTTTTTTAAGCTCTTCTAAATGATAAATTTTGTCACTTGGACTTCCATACACCCCCTCATCAAAGAATTTAATTATTTTTTTAAATTCTAAAATACGAATTAGTTCCTCTTGATTTGATCCAGATAAAACTAACCATTTTTGTTTTGAATGGTTTCTTCTTAGGTTTGTCAAATTTGTTGAATACTGACATCCCTTTAGTTGGTTTTCTATTATGGAAGAATATTTGTTTAATGTTTCTTGTAAGTCATTAAAATAATTATCTCTTTTGAGTATTCGTTTAAAAAAATGCTCAAATTTTATATTTCTGGAAATCCCTCCGTTTTGTTGATGGAATTTTAACAGTTCTTTAGCTTCTTCTTCACCAAAGTTTCTAGTTGCTTCATAAAATCCATTTGTCTTAATTTTATTTGAATTCAAAATAACGCCATCGCAATCAAAAATTACCGTATTAAATTCTTTTATTGAAATCATTTTGTTAATTTTGATTCTACTTTTTTTATATCATCGGGATTATCTACAGATATTGAAACATCTGACATTTTTATCATTTTGATTCTTTTGCCTAATTCTAGAAATCTCAATAATTCAAGATCTTCTGAGCTTTCAAGTGGCGATTTATTTTTTAACGAAGAGAATGTAAGCAAATCTTTTCTTGGAAAAGAATATGCGCATACCTGACGAAAAGCAAAATCAAACTTATTTTTTTTATTTCCTGGAATAGGACTTCTTGACATGTAGAGTAAATTTAATTTTTTATCAAAAACAACTTTAGGAATCTGTGAATCAAAAAAAAGGGACTTATCTTTAATCGGAGTGTATCCACATAATATGTTAGATGGATTTTTTTTTGATTCAGAAATTAACTTTTTTATATCAAGAGGATTAAATAGAGGTTCATCACCTTGAACATTTATGTAGGTATCAGCTTTAATCTTTTTTGCTACTTCAGCTACTCTGTCAGTACCCGTAAGGCATCTTTTGGAAGTTTTAATGACATTTATTTTTTTTTCTTTACAGAATTTCACGATTCTGTTGTCGTCAGTTGCAACATATATCGATTTATGATCATAGGCTTTTTTGCATTGCAAATAAGTTCTTTCCAGCATGGATATTCCATTTATTAAGGCTAATGGTTTTCCAGGAAATCTTGATGATTTAAATCTTGCAGGAATAATTAATAAGATATTCAATTTTTATTATCTACGAACATTGGAATGCCGTGAGAGGTTTTACTTAAAGTGTATATTTTCAATTTCGAAACTTTTTTAAATAGTTCGAACATTTTTTGCATTTCTTTTTGTCTTAAATCTTTTTTCTTGTAACCATCAAAACCTAATAAAAGGACTCTTTTGGCCATTCCTGACGAAGCTATCGCCAAGGAATATGCCAAGACATTTAGAAAAGGAATCTCGGCACCATCTTTTTCAATATGGAAAGCATTTTCGTTTATGGATACTCCGAAATCATTATAAGAAACCTCATACAATTTCTTTTTCATTCTTGAGTCAAGTATTTGAGTAGGAATAATAAGCTTCTTCTTTAATTCTTTATATCTTGAAAAATCAGCAAGAATTCTAATTGGATGACATGCAACGTGAAAGTCTATAAGGTTTTTAAAAAATCCTGGAGATGCATTACAGGAAAATATTTTGAGATTGTTCATTTTTTTTACTTGATTATAAATCTCTTCTGATTTAAGTATTTTTTTGCTCGGACCGATAATAAGAACATCTTTATTTTTAAGAACTTGAGCTGGCTTCCAAGACCCTTTTGGAGAGGTTTTTAAGACAATCTTATTGCTATCCAACAATTCTTTGTTAAATCTTTGCCCCCCGACTTCTTTAAAAAAATTAATTGCCTGAAGAATATCAAAATTCGTATATCTTGAATCTGATAACATTTCTTGGATAAATGTTGGATGGATTTTATTTTGACCAGCTAGGAAATAAAAAGGATTTTTTCCCCATTGGTGTTTTGAAAGTAATTTTTTGAAATGAATGTCGATGGTATTGAGCAATGGGACTAAATTCATTTTTTTAGATACTTCATCTTGTGAGTTCATTAATAATGATTCAGTTTCTACATTTCCTGGGCCACGTCCCATTCCTAGTACTGTGCTGTCTATCCAATTTACTCCTTCATCCATTGCTTTCAAGCAATTTGCTAATGCATTTCCCATATTGTCATGAGCATGAAATCCGATATCTCCTTTCCAGTAAGTTTTCAAGCAGCCGACAATTCTCTTAATATCTTTAGGAGTGAGAGATCCTAAACTATCTGCAAAATAAATTACTTCAAAGGGATATTTGGATACGAATTTAGAAAATTTTCTTAGTTCTGACTCGGATTTCTCGCTTATTTGCATTAAATTAATTCCAACTTTGTAACCATTTTCTAATAAGAATTTGAAAATGAAATCAGACTTTTCTACTTCATCATAATGACAAGCCACTCTAACGAGCTTGACTGGAGAAAATCTTGATTTCGTAAATAATTTTTTTAGTATTTCTTCTCCAATTTTTTCATCTGCAGTAAAGTCAGCTGCATTAATCATCACTCCAATATTTAATTCTTTTGAGTAACTAAAAGAATTAATAAATGCATCTGTTGTGGACGCACAAGACTCTTTTTCCTCCAATGCTTTCGGAAATCGAAAACCAAATTCAATCCAATCTAACTTTGCCTCTTTCATTGAATAAAGATAATCATTAATTAACTCATGGGAAAACTTCCAATTAGTGTAATAACCTCCATCTCTTAGAGTACAATCTAAGAATTTAACTTTCATATGACCCTTCAATTCTTTTCTCAAAATCAAGATTTTTCTCTTCTATATCTTCTAAAGCTTCTATTTTCGTTAAAACTAAGGATATTATAAATAGTAGGATTGGGGGGACCATTTCTCCAGACCTAACTGCAAAAAGTACTGCCGAAATGTAGGCAATATTTAGAAAAATATCCCCTTTCAATGTAACAAACCTTAAAAAGGCGCCGACGAAAAGAACGTATCCTATTAAGCCAAGGTATCCTAAGTCAAAATAAAATTTTAAAACTCCTGAGTAATTACCTGCATCTTCCGGATTAGCATCTCCAGAGTATAGAGCTTGAATGGTTTCTAGAAGAATCAAGTAATAAGTATCTCCTCTCCCAGAACCAAAGTTAAAACCTATCAAAAAGTTAATAAAAATATCTAAATTGGTAATTAATATAAAAGCAATAAAGATAAATAAATAATACAAATTTGCGATTAAATTTCTAGGGATTAAATATAGGGTTATTGCCAAAAGAAGAATTAAATAAAAAAGGGCAGATGCTGAAAATAAACATGCAATAAATAGAATTATTGATGATAAAAGTCTTTTTTGGCTTAGAGCTAAAAACAAAGCTGGAACCAAAAAAACAGAATAAAAACCAGGTTCCGGAGAAAACCCAAACATTCTTGGAAGTCCAAAGATATTTAAATCTGAATCTGGTTGGTTTAAAGGTATAACAGCAAAAAAACCGAGAATAGAGTACTGCCATTCGGTTCTTTTTTCAAAAACATTATTTTGATTTAAATAAGAACCATATATTCTGTAATCACTAAGATTTTCTGGATAAAAATATGCATAAATATAGAAAATAAAAAGGTATATGAAAATCAAAGACATGCTTATGACATATATATCAATCATGATCTCTTTATTAAACAAACGCCTAAAGACTAAAAAGAATATTGCAAAATATGCTAGATACTTTAGGCAATTTATTACTGTATATTCTCCAAAAGGAAAGAATAGGCTGTAAACAATAACTAATAATATTGGAGCAAAATATATAAAATATCTAAAGCTTATTGATTTAAAACTAAGAAGACTAAAAAAAAGAAGTACTGAAACTGCTAAGTATAAGTTTTCAAAGAGCAACCCTGTAATGGTTCCTCCATAAATATGTGTTATGAAGGGTAAGGAAAAAATATAAATAGTACTTAAAAGGAGTCTTTCAATAAAGACTTCTCTTTGAAGTTGTATATCCATTTAAACTAAGTTTTTCTGTATAAAAATTTTGCGTATAGAAACAAACAAGTCAAAAAAACTGAAACAATTGAGGAGATTAATACTATTTCTGTTCTCCTTGGCCATGATTTTCTTTCAGGTAAATAAGGTTTATCAATAATTTCTAGTATATAGTTTTCACTTACTTCAGCTACCATCGCTTTGTTTAAATTAATTTTTATTAGTTCTGCTGCAGAGCTTTTGGTTTCTTTTATTGCTAGTCTAGGGAGCTTATTATTGAGATACTCAAGAGAGCTATTTGCTTCAAATAATGCCCTCTTTCTGAAAAAAGAATCAGCTTCCTTTAAATAAAGGGATAAAAGATTGAACGCGATTTCAGGAGATTTATGTTCCACTGCGATAGTAATGAAACCACTATCGGGATTTAAAGTAAGATTTAAGATTTTAGTTGTAAAAGTCTTATGTGCCTCAACATAGGTTGGTTTAGATACTCTCCTGCCTGAAGGTTTTCTAACCCATTGTTGTGTTTCAGTCAAAAAAATCTTTTTATCATAAATTATACTTCTTGAAGATGTGTCATATTTTTTCGAAGCCATTATTTCAGGTAAGAAATCGTGTTCATCTAAAAAAACTTTTAAAAAGGTTTTAGAACCCAATACGTCTAAAACATACCTAGTCATATCTCCTTCTTGGGGACCCAAAATTGAAGATATACCTCCAAAAGACTGGCCCAGGTTTCTTACCAACCCATTGAAAGAGCTATTGTTAGAATTTTTTATTTTAATAACTGCCACTGACTGATAATGATTTTGAAGAGAAAGAGAGATAATCGAGGAAATTATTGCGGCTGAAAAAAATACAATGGTAATTAATTTCCATTTTTTTAGAAAAAGCAAAATAATTTCTTTTAAGGATGTTTCCATTATAAATTTAGCTTGGTACCCAGGGCCGGACTTGAACCGGCACGAAGTCACCTTCGAGGGATTTTAAGTCCCTTGTGTCTACCAATTCCACCACCTGGGCTAACTTTCTTCGTCCACTATAGCTCTTCCCAATAAATTCTCCCAATCTTTTTCAGGTCTAACATTTAAGTTTGTTTCCCAAACTCCATTCAATGTATGAGGTTCAATACCTTTTTGTTTTGCAAATGCTATTAAAGCCATGATGTCTTTTGGAAAGCAACTTCCACCAAAACCTAATTTTCCATCCGGCCCAGGAACATTGAGGTGAGAGTTTCCAACCCTTCCATCTCTAATTAGAGATTCAATAACGTCTTCCCAATTAGCACCTACTTTTTCAGCAATTAATTTAATTTCATTTAAAAAAGAAATTTTTGTGGCAAAAAATGTATTACATGCGTATTTGACTAACTCTGCGGTTTGAAAATCAGTTTTTATTATAGATATAGTTTTCCCAAATCTGTGTCTAAAAAGTTTTTCTACTTTGCTAGTATGATTTTTTTTTCCTCCGAGGATAAATCTTGGTTGGCTTATAAAGTCAAAATTTGCACTCCTCTCTGTTAGGAATTCTGGATTAAATACTAAATTTAAGTTTTTAAATTTTTTTTGAAATAATGATGTTGTTCCAGGAACGACTGTAGATCTTATTAAAAAGATTGAATCTATTTTTTTATTAACTTTTTTTATTAAAAGAGACACTTCAGAAAGACATTCTTCTAAGATTTCTAAGTTTATGGAGCCATCATTGTTTGCTGGAGTTGGAACAGAAATAAATACGAAATCAGACTTTGTTACAACTTCCTTAAGTGAGTTAAGAGACTTAGATTTATCTTTATCATAAATCCTTAAATTAGCTTTGTATCCAACAGATGTAGAAAATCCATGAGACACAGCACTTCCAACAAAACCTTTTCCAATTATTCCTATGTTATAAATCATTTAATTAAAATTTCTAGTTTGGAGGCTGAGGTCGGAATCGAACCGGCGTGGACGGATTTGCAATCCGCTGCATGACCACTCTGCCACTCAGCCGAGAGACTATTTTATATATTTGTTTCAAAGATTCCATTTTTTAAAATAATTTATCAAAGAAAGCCAAGAAATAATTGCGCTTAATAAAATTAAAATTACAGACATCATATAAAAAGGAAAATATAAAATTTTAGAGGCTAAAAGAAACCCTATACCAAACATTTGAGATGTAGTTTTTATCTTGCCAAAATAATCGGCACTTAATTCGCCAATTTGCTTTCCTTTAGTATTATTTATATGAAGCCTCACGTAGCTTATGGTTATTTCTCTTGTAATAATAAGAATCGTTGATAACACAATCACCTGGCTATTAGAATTGAATGATAGCCATATCAAAATGACCGTGACAAAAATCTTATCTGAAAGAAGATCTAAAAGAGCTCCTATTTCTGTCTCCTCTTTATTTAATCTTGCTAAATATCCATCTAAAAAATCAGTTAATGCAGCAATAATAAAGATAGACAGAGCAATAAAATAGAAACTTTTTTCATAGAAACCTATAATTGGTAATAATAAAAATATTCTTGAAAGGGAAATTATGTTGGGTAAATTTAGCATCTTTTTTTTATATCCTATTTGAGAGAAATATATATTTCCCTTGCTTTTCTATCTCCAATTCCTGGAACGGCTTTTAGATCATCTAGTGAAGCCTCATACACTTTATTTACTCCTCCAAAATGTCTTATTAAAGATATCTTTAACTTAGGACCCACTCCCAAAATATTATCTAAATCGGAATTCAATAAACTTTTTGATCTTCTTTTTCTATGTTGTGAAATCGCAAATCGATGGGATTCATTTCTTAGTAGCTGTAATAATTTGGATATTTCTAATTCTTTTTTTAGTTCAATATTTGATTCATTTTCAGTGTGTAAAAAATCATATTTTTCATTTCTATTCGGGCCTTTAGAAATGGAAATAAATTTAATTTTTTGGGTCAACTCTTTTTCTAATGAATTTAAAATTGTCTTTAAATGTACTTTTCCCCCATCAATAAGAATCACTTCTGGAAGCTTTTTTTTATTATTAAGAAGGTTTTTCAGTCTTCTTGTAACTGCCTCGACTAAAGCAGCATAATCATTATTTACCTCTCTTTTTATATTCATAATTCTGTAATTTTTTTTGTCAGGACCATCTTCGTTTAAAGCTATACATGAGGCGGAAACTTGATTTCCTGAAGTATGACTTATATCGAAAGCTTCTATTCTTTCGATTTTTTTTGAGGAAAGAAAATTTTCTAGAGATATAAATGCATCTTTAATCCATAGAAAATTATTATTTCTCTGCAAAGCGTCTTCTGCCTGAGAGGAACAAATATCTATAAGATTTTTATTCTTATTAGAAATTTTAATTAATTGTATAAAGGGCTTTTTAAGGCCTTTTATAAATCTTTTTGTATCTTTATTTATTTCTATTTCGGGTAATAAATTTAATTTATTTTTGGATTTATTTTCACTTATGTATTTTTCCAAAAAGAAAGAAAGTAAATCCGATTCCGTAAATCCATCGAATTTTTCGGGATAATAATTTTTAGAAGAGTTTATCCAACCATCCTCAATTTTTAAAAGGCTAATGCAACAGCTATAACTATTTTTTCTTATTGAAAATACTTCGAGGTTCTTGTGATTTGTCAAAACATTTTGTCTCCTTTGAGTGTCTCTTATTGCCTTAATTTTATCTCTATAAATTATTGCTCTTTCATAGTCTTTCTTTGCAGAATAATTATCCATGCTTTGTGTTAACTTTTGAGTAATTTCCTCTGTATTTCCCGATAAAAAATTAATTGCATTTTCTACATCTAATGCGTAATCCTCTTTGGAAATTTTTCCTACACATGGTGCTGAACACCTATTCATTTGAAACTCTATGCAAGGCCTAGATCTATTTTTAAAGTTTATGTCTTTACAATTACGTATTTTGAAGATGGATCTTATTAAATCTACATTTAGTCTCATAGCGCTTATGTTTGCATAAGGACCAAAGATAGTTACATTTTTATCTTTCTTTCTTGAAACATAAACTCCAGGAAAAACATTATTCGTTGAAAAGTGAATTGCTGGATAAGATTTGTCATCTCTAAATTGAACATTGAAAGGAGGTTTAATTTTAGAGATTAGACCTTGCTCTAAAATCAGTGCATCTGATTCAGTATTAGTAATAATTATCTCAACATACTTAATACTAGACTTTAATTTCTTTAGCCTTTTTCCATCGCCTCTGTTTGATGAGAAGTAACTTGATAACCTTTTATTTAAATTTTTTGCTTTTCCTATATATAAAATCTTTTCGCTGGAATCAAAAAATTTATAAATACCTGGGTTATCAGGATAGTCTGAATCTTTAGTAAATTTAATTTTATTATTTTTGAATTGCGCTAGCTTTACCATCTGGTCTTCTCTCATCAGAAAATGCTTGGATATTGTTTTCTTTTAAAAGTATAGAATGAGTTTCGCCTAATTTTCTATTTAATAGTTTTCTAGTCCTTTTTAGATCACTTAAGAAATAGTTATCAAAATTTTCATGAAAAAGAATATCCGGTTTATGCTGAAAATGAATTCTGCTTTTTTTTGAAGATTCGTCTAAGTTCATTTGGAAGTCAATTATGTTCAAAATCTCTTGAAGAACGGTTGTAATTATTGTTGATCCTCCTGGAGAACCTGTAATCAAAATAGGAGATTCATTTTTGAAAACAATAACAGGAGACATGGACGATAAAGGAGTTTTCATGGGTTCAATTTTGTTAGCCTCGGAACCAATCAAACCATATGTATTCGGGTAACCTGGTTTTGAAGAAAAATCATCCATTTCATTATTCATAAGTATTCCTGTTCCTTTAGGGATAATTCCTGAGCCATATGCAGTGTTCAAAGTATAGGTATTACTCACAATATTGCCCCATTTATCAATGATTGAAAAATGAGTTGTTTCATCGCTTTCATTAAAAAGGAAAGAAGAATCTTCAGGCATAATATTTTGTTTGATTTTTTCATAAATTTCTTTTGCATATTCTTTAGAGGTAAGTTTACTGACTGGAATATCAAAAAATGCTGGATCTCCTAAATATATTGATCTGTCATGGAATGCATAATTCATAGCTGAAATAAGAAAATTTAAATATTCAATGGAATTATGTTTAAGTTTTTTGAGGTCTACGTTTTCTAAAATGTTCAACATTTGTATTAATGCAATTCCTCCTGAACTCGGAGGAGGCATAGAGCAAATCTTATAACTCCTATAATTTCCGCAAATAGGATTTAGTTTTCTTATCTTGTAATTTTCGAAATCTTTTTTAGATAAGAGTCCTCCTTCTTCCCTAAAAAAATTGATAATTTTTTTTGATGTCTCGCCAGAGTAGAATTCTTTAATTCCATTTGCAGAAATTTTTTCAAGTGTCCTTGCAAGGTCTTTCTGAATTAAAAGATCATTTTCTTTAAATCCATTTGGCTTAGTAAAAATTCTTTTTGAATCTTCATTTTTTATAAACTTTTCTTTATAACGATTTAAATTCTTAGATTGAAAGGATGACAAATAAAATCCCTTTTTGGCAAGTTCTATGGATGGTTGAACTAAGGGTTTTATATCCCATGTTCCATAATTTTCTAAAGCATAAAATAGACCTGCAACAGTTCCAGGGACCCCTGATGCAAGAATCGAGTTTGTACTTAATCCTTCAATAACATTTCCATTGTTATCTTGATACATTTTCTCATATGCTTTAAGTGGAGCTCTTTCTCGGTAATCGATTGTTATTAGCTCATCTTCACTTGCGTTATATACCAGCATAAATCCGCCACCGCCTAAATTTCCTGCAGAAGGAT
>MDTA01041658.1_pt1 | contig 14889 bp, 15 predicted proteins | sample 811151 | NCBI WGS metagenome assembly MDTA01 (sample SAMN05326648, study PRJNA326480) | marine metagenome | isolation source: seawater | place: Indian Ocean: South | collected 2010 | reverse complement strand
GCAGCTCCTCGGTGAGGCCGAAATGGCACTGGTCCTGGATTACCAGGGTCTTTCCATCAAGGAAATGTCTGATCTGCGGACTCGTCTGCAGGCCAGCAGCGGCGTTTGCAAGGTGACCAAAAACACCTTGATGCGTCGTGCCATCGATGGTGACAGTGCTTGGTCCAACCTCGATTCTCTTCTCAGCGGAACCAACGCCTTCGTTCTGGTTAAGGGCGATGTCGGCGGCGCCGTGAAGGCTGTTCAGGCCTTCCAGAAGGAAACCAAAAAGTCCGAAACCAAGGGCGGCCTCTTTGAAGGCAAGCTCCTGTCTCAGGATGAGATCAAAGCCATCGGCGACCTTCCCACCAAGGAAGTGCTCATGGCCCAAATCGCTGGTTCCATCAATGCCGTCGCCACCAAGGTGGCTGTGGGCATCAACGAGGTTCCCTCCGGTCTTGCTCGAGCGCTCAAGCAGCACGCCGAATCCGGCGAAAGCTGAACGCCTTCGACCTGACTGTCTATCTGATCTGTTGCTGATTCCCAACCATGTCTGCAAAAACCGACGAAATTCTCGAATCGCTGAAGTCTCTTTCTCTGCTTGAAGCTTCCGAGCTTGTTAAGCAGATCGAAGAAGCTTTCGGTGTGTCTGCTGCCGCTTCCGCTGGTGTGGTGATGGCTGCTCCCGGCGCTGCTGGTGCCGGTGGTGGTGAAGCCGCTGAAGAGAAGACCGAATTTGATGTTGTGTTGGAAAGCTTCGAAGCTTCCTCCAAGATCAAGGTCCTCAAAGCCGTGCGCGAAGCCACCGGTCTGGGCCTGGGCGATGCCAAGGCCATGGTCGAGGCTGCTCCCAAAACCATCAAGGAAGGCGCGTCCAAGGACGATGCCGAGGCCCTCAAGAAGTCCATCGAAGAGGCAGGCGGCAAGGTCACCCTCAAGTGATCACCTCAGGACAGCAGCACCGTCTGTTGTCCACTGTCCATTGACTCTGCCGACCTTCGGGTCGGCTTTTTTATTGGCGCATTAAAAAAGCTCCGCCGAAGGCAGAGCTCTGAGGTGAAGCGCATTTCAGGAGTCTGTCCTTGTTTCGACCCTGGAGAGGCGCTCAGCACTCCTCACACATTCACAAAATAAAAAAAGACCCCACAAGTTGTGTCTGGCGCTGGGCGAATTATCAACTGTCCCTGGTCAGGGGCGGTAGGGGATGACTTCCAGGCGAATGGGTCCCCGTTGCAGTCCTTGATTGGATTGCATGGGCTGCGACGGCATGGGAGGAAGGCCAGCGGTGAAGGCTCTCGCTCTGCGTTCTGAGGTCTGATTCGCGGCGATCAACCTTGTGAGCGGCTGGGCATTGGCGAAGTAGACGTGACTGAGGGTGCGTCCCTGGTACACCCGACGCTCGAGCGACCAGCCAGGCTCCAGTGTCAGCTTGACGAACGCATTTTTGTCGCGACGCACGTTGTTAGCTCGAGCCACGGTGAAAGCGCTGCCTCGGTCGGGATTGGTGGCCTGGAGGATCAGCCCATCCCGGCTCTGGTTTAAGCGCAGGCGGAAGCGTCGATCAACGTCTGTTCCTGAGGTGCGCAGGGAGTAGCCATTGCTATCGAGATACCGGCTGCAGACCCCGGTGAAATCAAAGGAATTCAAAGAAGGATTCATCAAGCCGTCACGGCGCTCCTCCCAGCAGAGAGGTCGCGCCTTGATCTGCTCCAGCACCAAGAGTTTCCAGCGGTCCTGTCCGACGGGTTGAGCCAGGATCGCGAAGCGTTCTTCCTCAAGAGGACGGCTATCGAAGAGGGCACGGGTCCAGCCGGGAAAACTGCCGGCCGCCACCGCCAATCCCAGCGCTGCAGCACCCAGCGCAGCTCTGCGGAAGTAGGTTCGGCCCATGGCCCAGACCTCCTGGGTGTCGAAGAACCGAGTTGTACCGAGAAGGGGTGGCGTGATCAATGGCTAAGGCCGATGGCAGAGGTCGTGTCGTGGCTGCAGCCACCGATGGAGCCTGCAGCGGCAATCCCGGTCCCGGGGGTTGGGGAGCCTTGATTCGCTTCGAAGACGGCAGTGTGGAGGAGTTCGGCGGTGCCGATCCGGCTACCACCAACAACCGTATGGAGCTTCAGGCGGCACTGGAGATGCTGGAGCGGTTGGCGGAGCTTCCGCGTCACCCCGATTTGGTGCTGCGCACCGATAGCAAATATCTGATTGATGGCCTCAGCTCTTGGATGCCCGGGTGGAAGCGCAAGGGATGGAAAACGGCCGCTGGAAAACCGGTGCTTAACCAGGATCTCTGGCAGGCCCTTGATCAGGCGCGCCTGGCTGACGTGCCGCTGCGTTACGTGAAAGGCCACAGCGGTGATCCCGATAACGATCGTGTGGATCAGATCGCTGTGGCCTACTCCAAGGGAACTGCGCCGCGCCTCAAGCGGGGGAGTCAATCCACGCCAGTGAAAGCTGTTGATCCGACTGCTGACGACCCGACTTCTGCCAATGCGCCGGCACCAGCAGCGTTGCAGCAGTTGCTGACGCGCTTGGAATTGGCTGACCGTCTCGCGGAGGGAGGTTTTGCCCTGTCGACTGTGGAGTTGGCTCAGCTGGTGGAGCAACCACTCACGCGTCTGGCAGAGCGTCAGGACAGCTGGCGCTGGCGCGATTGGCTGGTGGAGCCAATGGATGGGGATCGCTGGCGGTTGCGCCGCGCCGAGGCAGGATCAAGACAGTCGAGGAATCCCGATGGCTGAGCCGTCAGCCTCCGCGGTGATGAGCACCGCAGGTTTTTATCGGCGCTGGCTTGGTCCTGTGCTGGCCAAGGATGAAGGCGTGGATGCCGAGCAGCTCAGCCGCGCAGCGTTGCAGGCACTCGGTCAGCTCAGTCTTCGCAGGCAGTGGCCTGGACTGTCGGGTGTTTTGGACGGTGTAGGCGCGGAGCTCCAGCGTCGTGATCTGCGTCTTGAGCAGGTGCTGTTCGGCTGCCGCTTCAGCAATCCCGTCGGTCTGGCTGCTGGTTTTGACAAGAACGGTGTTGCTGCGGGGGTTTGGGATCGTTTCGGATTCGGTTTTGCTGAGGTGGGCACCGTCACCTGGCATGCCCAGCCCGGTAATCCGCGGCCGCGGCTGTTCCGTCTGGCCGACGAGCGGGCGGCGCTCAACCGGATGGGCTTCAACAACAATGGTGCAGAAGGGATGCGTCGCACGCTGGAGCGACAGGTGCTGCCGCCTCGTGGCCAGCGGCCAGCTGTTCTTGGCATCAATTTGGGCAAATCCAAGGTCACGCCCCTGGAGTTGGCGCCCGATGATTACGCCTCGTCGCTGGAGCTGCTGGCTCCTCTGGCCGACTATGCGGTCATCAATGTCAGTTCACCGAACACACCGGGGCTTCGGGATCTGCAGGACGCGACGCAGCTGCGCCGCTTGGTGGAACGGTTGCGCCGGCTGCCGGGGTGTCCTCCTTTACTGGTGAAAATTGCACCGGATCTCGAGGACGACGCGATCGATGGCATCGCGCGCCTGGCCTACGAGGAAGGCCTGGCCGGCGTGATCGCCGTCAACACCAGCCTTGACCGCCTTGGACTAGAGCGTCGGGTGATCAGCCAGACCGGGCGAACCCTCCAAGAGGAGGCAGGTGGTCTCAGCGGTGATCCACTCAGGACACGAGCCCTTGAGGTGTTGCGGCGTCTGCGTGCCACCGCTGGGCCTGCCTTGCCCCTGGTCGGTGTTGGAGGCATCAGCACACCTGAGGCCGCCTGGGAGCGGATCGCCGCTGGAGCGTCCTTGGTGCAGCTCTACACCGGATGGATCTTTGAAGGTCCGGATTTGGTGCCGCGGGTGTTGGAGGGACTGCTGGATCAGCTGGACCGTCACAGCTTCCGCAACATTCGTGAGGCGGTCGGAAGCGGCGCGCCTTGGCAGTAATCGATACTCTGCGATCAAGTCACGGATTCACCGGCTCGGGGTTGCATGGTGGTGCTGGCTGACCTGCGTGATCGTTTCCCCGCCCTTGACGGCTGGTTGGTGCAGTTTCAGGGGCTGCTGGAGCCAAGCCGTGTTGTGCTGGCTCCGGAGGATGACTGCTTGCATCTCGCCTTGTGCTCACAGGGGGAGCGGCAGATCGCTTCGCTGGCCTTGCCTCCGGATCTCTGTCGCATGGGACAGCCTCTCGACCATCTGGCGCTAGGGGAAACGATTGCAGATCTGCTGCTGGAACGGGGGCTGATTCCTGCCAGAGTCAGCGTGGACTTGCTCTTGCCGCTCTCCAGCTGTCAGTGGCGGGTGGTTCAGGGTGCCGAACCTGGCCAAGCTCTGGATGTGGACGCTCTGAGGGCGTTGCAGCCTGATCTCGGCTGGTCGCTGTCCCTTCAAGAGAGCTATCTCGACCTACTACCCCTGCCCCGCGCCGACCGAACGCTCGTCATGGGCACCGATCGCCTGTTGCTGCAGTCATGGATTGAGACCTTGGCAACTGCTGATCTCTCCGTGCGTCGTGCTGAATGGTTGCTGTCAGCTGCATTCCGTGGTCTGTCCACGGCCTGGGGGAATCGCGAGGAGCGACTGGTCTGGCTGGTGGAGCAAGGCAGTCGCTGGCGGCTGCTATTGCTGCACGGTGGCTGTCCGGATGTGGATCTCGCGCTTGAAGCCGTCGAACTGTCAGCACTGCGAAAGGAGGTCCAGGCGCTGGTCCAGGCCTGGTGTGAGCCACAGGAGCGGGTGGGCTGGTGGGTGACCGCGTCCCCGCAATGGCAGGGGCGGTGGGCGCCTGAGCACGACCCTCAGCTAGGACGACTGCACTCGGATGCCGAGATGTCGCTCCTGGATCTGGCGTTGACGGCCCCTCAAGAGGTAGCGGCATGAGCGCCAAGCCTGAACAGCAGTCGTTGCCAAATCTGTTGCGGGAGCGTCGCCAGGAGCTGGGTCTGCCGGCTGAGGTTCCGCCATGGCGTTCCAGCCGTTTCCTCTTACTGCGTGGTTCGCTGATCGGAGCGGGGGGACTGCTGATCGCACTGGTGTCGCTAGTGCTGCTTCATTGGTCTGAATCAAGCCAGTTGCGGCAGTTGCGGGCGTTGGAGCCAGTGGAGCAGCAGCTGCAAGCGTTAGAGGCACGTCTCAGCGCAGACCGACGTCGCGCGGATTCGCTTCGCAAGGACAATCTCAAGATTGCCGAGACCTTGGTCGCTGTCCCGTCTGGGTCGCCTCTGTTGGAGCAACTGCGCCGAGTCACACCGGTGGGCGTCCGGCTCGAGGACGTCTCCGTGCTGGGTGATCGCATCCAGGTTTCAGGAACGGCGGTCGCCGGCGGCGCCCCGGGACCGCTGGAGCGGATCAATGCTCTGGTGCTCAATCTGGAAGCCTTGCCGATCTCTCAACCCGGCGGGGTGGAGGTGGTGAAAGTAACCCGGGATGATGAGCAGCCGTCGGTCAGCTTCAGTCTCGACTGGGCTCTGGATGCTCAACGCAGACCTTCAATCCAGCAACTGCAGCAGTTGGGGGCTTCGGGTTTGGTTCAGCGCTATCGCTTGCTGGAACGGCAGGGAGTGGCGCCATGACCAACCTCAGTCCTGATCGGCCAGCCTGGCGAGCCCAGATCACCCGGGAGCGCGTGCTGCTGCTGGTTCCAGCCTTGATCGGTTGTGCACTCGCGGGAGGGGTCATCCTGTTGATCGGCCTACCGATGTTGGGCCGGATTCAGGTGCAGAAGCAGCGCCTTGTGGATCTTGAGAGCAAGGGGAACTCGCTGCCCTCGCTCCAGGGGCAGCTCAAGTCCACCCAAGCGAACCTTGCCGAGCTCGAACAGCAGCAGGCCCTGCTGGTGGATCTGGTCGCTGGTCGCGGCTCCATCGAGACCTTCCTGGCGCAACTCAGCCGTGAAGCCGCTGCCACGGATGTGCTGATCAAGCTCTATGAACCGGTGCCTGTGTCGATGGCTGAGTCCCAAGCCTCAGGCACCCAGTCTCCGTCGGGTCCAGATGCGCAGGATGAGTCAGCCTCCGGTGGATCTGCGGGACCATTGCAGGCGCGTGGCTATGACAAAAGTTCGGTGTTGCTGCAGGTGGATGGGCCCTATGTGGGCCTGCTGCAGTTTCTGAGGCGTATGGAACAACTAGAGCTCTTGGTTCAGCCCGGTGATCTGGAGCTCGTGGCGTTGGAACAACAGGAGCGAGCCAGTGATGAGCAGGCTGCGCCCATTACCCCTCCGCGCACCCGCTTGAAGCTCACTCTGAACTTCTTCGACAAGGCTGTTGTTGCTGACGGGGTTGTTGATGCTGATCAGCCTCCATCAGGAGCCAATGCAGCGGCTCAAGCAGAGGATCCTTTCTGACGGCTGGATGTCAGCTCTTCCGTCAGGGCTGGCTCTCCACGATGGCGATCGATACCATCCGCCAAGCAGCATGGCGTTCAGCCCCGGGTATGTCTTGCAACCTTTCCCGGCTGAGCGCATTGATGCTGGTGGCTGGCCTCGGTGTTGGTGATGTGGGCTTGCTGCACTCCCTGATCGGTGGTGGCTCCGCCGTCGCGTTGGCTCAGGAGACGCTGGCCTTGCGGATTCGTCGCACGCAGGAGGCCGTTGAGGTGGTCATCGATGGTGTCGGTGCGCAGCCGGTGCTGCAGCAGCGTCTCAACGGCAAGGTTTGGGAAGGGCAATTGCAACTTCAGGGAACTCCTGGATTGCCCAATGGTCGTCAGCAGCTGTCGGATCCTGCGTCGGGTCTGCAACGCGTTGCCATCAGTGGTTCCGGCAGCTTGTATCGCATCGAAGTAGTGCCTGCCGCTGGTCAAAGCCTCAGGGAGCCTGTGGTGAGCGCTGACGGTCGCGCTTTGGTGTTGCAGTTTTCTGGCTTAGCAGCGCCCGCGTTGCTGCAGACCGGAAGACTCGACTTGTCGGCGCCGGGCACCGTTCCTCAGAGCAGCTATGCCCCACCGCTCCAACCCAGGGCTGTCGCGCCGCCCCTGGGTGATATGGCCGTCGGTTCGATGGTGTTGCAGAACCGCAGCTTTGTGAATGTCAGTGGTCCCCCTGTGACCCTCACACTGAATAATGCTCCGGCCAAGGACGCCTTGATGGCCTTGGCGCGTTTGGGGGGGTATGGCTTTGTATTTGTGGCGGATCCCACCCAGAGTTCAGCGGGTTCAGGTCAAAGCGATCAGGGCGCTTTGGTGTCGATGGCATTTCAGGATGAAAGCTACGCTCGCGCGCTAAATGGTGTGCTTTTGGCCTCGGGTCTGCAGGGCAAGCTCGATGGACGCACGTTGCTGGTGGGCCCTGCTGCAGCCTCCAAAACGTTTGGGCCTCAGATGTCGAAGGTGATTCGGTTGAATCAAGTGACTGCGAGAGCGGCCGCTGAATACCTCGGCAATCTTGGGGCTACTTTCAACCTGACGAATACCATCACCACCACAACAGGTGAGGCGGCGTCCATCGGCACCACACAGCTCAGTGATGCCACATCGCAGCAATCGTCACAGACCCCTTACAGCGAGAGTTTTGGAGCTTCTACGGGCCCTCTTCGTGGGCTTGTGGTGACAACAGATTCACGTCTGCAAACACTCACGATCGTGGGTGATTCGCAGTTGGTGGCTGTTGCTGAGAGTTACCTCAAGCAGATTGATCTGCGTCAACGTCAGGTGGCCTTGAGTGTGCGCGTTCTTGATGTTCTACTGGATAATGATTCTCAAATAAGCAATAGCTTTGCCTTCCGCTCAGGCAATGCATTCATCGTCAGTGATAATGGAAGTCTGCTCGCTAATTTTGGTGCCTACAAGCCTCCAGGTAGCTCGGAGGGTGGACTCCCTGGCAGGTATTCCGCGCAGGAGGGTACGACTCCTATTCCAGGGACGGGAGTGACCGATGGCAGTGGTGTGTTTCTTGATAGCCCCAGTTCTGCCTATCCACTGCCGGGGTCTGAGGGAGCTCGGCCTGATTTTGGAACGTACGACAATCCCTTGCAGCCGGGAATCACTGAAATTGACGAAGAGGGAAGGGTTACCTATCAGGCTCCTTCGCGCTTCCAATACCCTGTTAATCAGTTCTTTGACTTTTTGAGTGCACAGATTGAGTCGAGCTCGACCAAAATTCTCGCAAGCCCCACATTGATCATTCAAGAAGGTGAAGGTGATATGCGCGGCTCTGATGGAACGGCAATTGGCTCGGATGGATTGGTTGGCCGAGAACGGGTGAATGAAGCGTTGGTCTCTGTCGGAGAGCGTCTTGTGACGTCATATAATGTCAGAGAGGGCGAAAATGGCAGTATTTTTTGCGAGCCTGAATTAACGAATGCAGGCCTCACTTTTGGTGCCAGAGTTGACAAAATTGATGATAATGGCTTCGTGACTTTCTCTCTGTCGCCACAGATATCGGCTGCTATTGATGTGGATTTTGTTGAGCGATGTGGAAATATCAATATAATTAGCAGTCGCTCTCTTGACACCGGAAAAATACGTGTACGCGATGGGCAAACGTTAATTTTAACGGGCGTAATTTCGGACGCAGATGTGCAGGCTGTGACCAAATGGCCCATCCTCGGAGATCTCCCTTTCATCGGCCAATTTTTCCGTTCTTCCCAGGGAAGCCGAGCCAAGCGGGAGTTGGTGATTCTGGTGACACCACGCATCATCGACGACACCCAGGGTGGAACCTATGGCTATGGCTACAGACCAACGCTTCCAGCGACTCGCCAGGTAATGAGTGGCTACTGACCGGTTCTGTCGGTTAAAGCCCTAATCCGAATGGCATGAAGGCTTTGGCGGCAAGCGGCGCGATCATGCGAAGCCCTGAGATAGCGCCTCCCAGCAGTTGACTGCCGACGCCGCTCCCTTCCTCCGTTGCGTTGTTCTCGTATCGGCGCTCGCTGATGGCATCAGCTGCCGCCTTGAGCTGATCAGCCCAGGCTGCGCTTCCCTGTTGTTGATACAGCGCAGCGGCGTAGTTGAAATCGGCGGCGGCCAGGTCGTCTTTGGCCTGTTCGCTGCGGCTGATGCCACGGGCCACCCAGCTCAAAGGTTCTTGCGGTTGGCTGCGGATGGCATCGCTGAACAACGTTTCTGCCGATGACCAGTTTCCGGCTAAGAACGCTTCCACGCCTGCGTTGTGCAACGCCGCATGGCTGCGGCTTCCTGCTGCAATCCCCTGGGCTCCTTGCCAATGCGCCTGCTCCAGGGCGTCCGGGTCGAGCTGGGCACCGCTGAGATCGGCGTCTCTTAGATCCGTGCCGAAGAGCTTGCTCCCTCTCAAATCCGCTCCGCGCAGTGATGCACCGCGCAGGCTGGTGAAGCTGAGGTCAGCGCCATTGAGATCAGCGCCGTCCAGCTGGGCCTGGCTGAGGTTGGCGCGCATCAGCCGGGCTTCGCCCAGATCGGCATCGCGCAAGTCGGCGTGAACGAGGTCCACATCGGCGAGCCGGCATCCCTGACAGCGTCGTTCCTGCAGGAGTTGAAGCAGCGCTTCATTGGCATGAGCGGCCCCTGCTCCAAAACCGAGCAGTCCGCCAAGCAACAGCGATGCCCCCATGGTCTTGATCCGGAAAGTCTTGATCCGGATGGTTTTGATCCGGAGCGGCGTCTCGTGCTGGGCTGGCATCAACAGCAGCTCAGTGATCCCTTGGGTTGTATCGGTCCCGGCGGCTTGCGTCGAGCGTCGCTGGGCAGGATGGAGACCTGTCGGCTGGATTGATCTTGGGCAGCGGCTTTCCACCGCATGGGGGCAACCTCACTCAGGAGGCCAAACGCCTGGGCATTCGATCGGATCAGCTGCTGGATGCCAGTGCATCGTTAGTGCCTTTTCAGCCGCCTCGTGTGATGCGCGAGGCATTGCGGCGCGCGATCGCCGGCACTGCATTGCGTGACTACCCCGACCGCAGTCAGATTGCGTTGCGTCAGGCCATCGCTGATTGGCATGGCGTGGATGTCGCGTGCGTGTTGCCGGGCAATGGAGCAGCGGAGCTGTTCACGTGGGCCGCAAGGGATGCAGCGGCGCATGGGCTCAGCGGTCTCCCCCAACCGGGATTTGCCGATTACCGCCGTGCTCTGTCCTGCTGGGACGCAGGGGTCTGCTCCTTGCCTCTCCCTCTCGACTGGGCGGGCTCTGGACCCGAGGCCTTCCCTACCCCGTTGGATCTTGAAAGCCGTGTGGGCACGCTCTGGCTCACCAATCCTCACAACCCCACGGGGCAGCTCTGGAGCCGGTCGTCGTTGGAGTGCTTGCTGGATCGCTATCCCCTGGTGATCTGCGATGAAGCCTTCCTCCCTCTGGTCCCTGGTGGCGAGCGGCAATCGCTGCTGCCCTTGGTGGCCACCCATCCCAATCTGGTGGTGATCCGAAGTCTCACGAAGTTGTTGGCCGTGGCTGGCTTGCGGCTCGGTTACGCCGTGGCTGCTGCGGATCGTGTGCAGCGCTGGCAGCGCTGGCGCGATCCATGGCCAGTGAATGGCCTGGCGTTGGCTGCTGGGCAGGCCGTCATCGCCGATCGGGTGGGGCTGAGTCGCTGGACGCGGCGTGTGGAAACCTGGGTTGCGGACGAAGGCGCTTGGTTGCAGCAGCAACTGATGCAGTTGCCAGAAATCACCCCGATGCCCTCCAGCACCAACTTTTTCTTGATCCGTAGTGATGCCTCATTGGTGAAGCTGCGGGAGCGTGTTGCCCGTCGTGGAGTGCTCTTGCGCGACTGCCGATCCTTTGAAGGACTCGGGGAGCGATGGCTGCGTATTGGTCTGCAAAATCGCCGCGGCAACCGGCGCATTCTTCGGGCTTTGGCGGCGGAGCTCAGTTGAGGCCTGGTTTCAGGCCGCCAGGGTTTGCAGCAGATCCGCCAGTTGGTGATCGGCATCCTTCACAGCCAAGGCCCGCATGGCGGAGGCCATGGCCGGGAGGGGGTCCATGGTTGGTGCTGGATCCGCAACGGCTGCAGCGTCACGCAACCTTGAGCGGAGGAGGCGTCGCAAGGTTGCGCGCAGCGCGGGGTGGTCGGGGTCGTGTTGGTGCACGATCACAGCTGCGCCGAGTGCAGCCGCGCAGGCGGCGTTGGCATCCTGATGGCGATCGGCGGCCTGGGGGAAGGGCACCAAAATTGTGGGGGTTCCGCTCACTGCCAGTTCGCTCAGGCTGCCGGCACCGGCACGACTGATGGCAAGATCCGCGTGTTGCAGCAAGGCCGGGATCGCATCGCTGAAGGGGTGTTCTGCCAGGCCGGGATGCTCGATGCTGTTCACATCCGGGTCGTTGCTGCCCGTGAGATGCACCACTCGGCAGCCCTGGCTGAGCAGCTCCGGCAGCAGCACCCGCACCATGCGATTGAGGCCGAGAGCCCCTTGGCTGCCGCCCATCACCACCAACAGGGGCCCGTCTCCCTTTGGCACCCAGTCCGGCAAGGGCTGGGGATGCAGAAAACTCTCCCGCACCGGAGTGCCCGTGACCACGGCTGTACAGCCTGGGATTCGTTGAACGGCCCCCTCGAGCCCGACGGCGACTCGGGTGCTGTGGCGTCCCAGCAAGCGGGTCACTCGGCCCGGAATGGCATTGGATTCATGCAGCACCACGGGCACACCGCACCAGCGCGCCCCGAGGATCGCGGGCGCGGCGATGTAACCCCCGGTGGTGAACACCACATCAATGTGTTCGCGGCGAATCAGGCGGCGCACATCGCGGCTAGCTGCCAGCAGCCGAATCAGTTGAAGCAACTTGCGCAAGCCCCGACCCTGGAGCCCGCCGGCTTTCACGGTCACCAGGTCGTAGCGATCAGGCACGAGTTCTGTTTCCAGCCGATCCGGAACACCCAGCCAGCGCACGCTCCATGGGCTGGGTAGGGCTTCGGCCACGGACAGGGCGGGAAACAGGTGTCCGCCGGTGCCACTGGCGGCGATCAGAAGCCGGGGCATGGCGGCGGACCTTGGAAGCGCCGCCTAACTTAGTTCGACTGCAGAGGCTGTTCCATGGTTCCGCGTTCGCGAGCCTCACTGGCGTCCTGGATTTCGAGGGCTGCGGTGCTGGCCGGTGCATCCCTGCTGCTCGGCCAGCCCGCCCGGTCGGCAACTGCCGATGCGGCAGCGCTCAGCACGCAACTGCAGCAGGCTCTTAATGCCGATGACAACGTCGAAGCGTTGTCGGTATTGATGGATCCGGAGCAGGCGGCGACGCTGCTCGAAAGCTTCCAGCGTTTCAGCAGCCGGTTCCCGGTCACCCGATGGCGGGTCAGGCCAGGGGATGCCACGGCGGATGGCAGACCCACCGTGAAGCTGGCGGTCACGGGCACGCGTCAACAGGATGGACTCAGCTACTCCTTCAGCGCCCATCAGCGCCTGGCGTTCTCCACCGCTGCCGGGCTGATCACGGGGCAGGAGGTGTTGAGTGACCAATCGGTGCTGACCAGCGCCGAGAAGCCGCTGCCGATCTCTTTGATGATTCCCGACACGGTGCTGACCGGCTCGCGTTACGACGTCGATGTGGTGCTTGATCAGCCCCTCGGCAAGGCTCTCCTGGCTGGGGGCCTCACGGCGGTGAGTCCGGAGCAGGTGCTCGCGCAGAAGAGCCCGATCATCCAGTTGGCTCCCTTGGGTGGAGGTGGCCTGTTCAAGTCGGTGCAGGCTCCGTTTCAACCTGGCGTTCAAACCTGGGCTGCCCTGCTCGTGCATCCCGATGGCGTGATCACCGTGAGCAAACAGGTTCAAGTGGTCGACGATCGTCAGTAACCCACGCGTTCTGTGATGGCTCGTTGAAGTGCAGCCGTTGGCGCGTTGGCTCACACCTCAGGCAGGCTGCGGCGCAGCACCGACACATCCGCGTCTTTGAAACCGGCCTGCATCAACGCTTGCTCCTGTTCTTGCACGGCTTGGGTGATCGGTAAATGCAGCCCGGCTTGCTCTGCCTCCTCCAGGGCAATGCTCAGATCCTTGTGGTGCAGTGCCAACTTGAAGCCCAGCGGGTAGTGGTCGTTGAGCATCGCGCTCGAGCGATGCTCAAGGGCCCAGGAGCCTGCGGCCCCATGGCGGAGGGCCTCAACGACGGCGGGCATTGGCAGTTGCAGGTGCTGCCCCAAAGCGATCGCTTCCGCCACAGCCGCATAGCTGCCAGCCACCAGCACTTGGTTGATGGCCTTCACCTGCTGTCCGCTGCCCACCGCTCCGAAATGGTGGATAGACCCCCCGATCACCTCCAGCACCGGCCGGGCGCGCTCCAGATCGCTGACGTCGCCGCCGCACAGCACGGTGAGCTGGCCAGCGTGCGCTCCTTCGGTTCCGCCGGTCACCGGGGCATCGATGAACTGAACACCCTGCTTGGCGAGTCGACCAGCCATCGCTCGGGCGGTGGCCGGGCTGATGGTCGAGCAGTCGATCACGAGGCTCCCGGGCGTTAGTGCCGGCCCTGCGCCCTGTTCACCCCACAGCACCGACTCAACTGCGGCGTCGTCACTGACGCAGAGCAACAGCGCTTTGCAGCCGAGCACGGCTGCAGCGGGGGTGCAGGCACGTGTGGCGCCAACCAGGGATGAATCAGTCTCGGCAGTACGGCTGCGGGTGTGAACGCGCAGGGTGTAGCCGGCGGCCTGCAGGTTTGCCGTTATGGGCAGTCCCAGCGCCCCCAGGCCGATGCAGGCCAGGGAGGCCGGTGGCGTCAGGTCAGAGGCGGGCATGGGTCAAGGCCATCTGCGATTGATCCTGGCGGTCTGTGGGTCGGATTCCGTCACATCTCGCGCGCGGATCAGTCAGATCTGAGCTGGTTGACAGCAGCAATCTGAGGGTGTTCTCGTCATGGGCTTTTCATGGTGCTCACCCATCGCTGGCGTAAGGCGCTGCTGATTCCTTGTGTGGCGTTCGCGGCGGCCACGCTGCATCAGGGCATGGGGCCTGCCGATTCGGTGGCCGGGCAACGCGAAGAGACGATCACCGACGCGCAGAAGCAGCAGTTGTTTGAGGCCCGTCGACGGTGGGAGCTTGACAGCTATGACCGACGCTTGGCTTTGCTCAATACGGGACGGGATTGCACGGAGCGTGCGCGTTCGACAGATGCCTTCCGGGCTTGCAAGCAGGAGCAACGGCAAGCCTTGCGCCGCCTGTTCCAAGAGGGACAGCAGGTGGTGAATGCTGAACGCCATCGTCTGGGTCTGCCGTTGTTGCCGGAACGTCGATCACGCCGTTCTCAGGGATCGCTCGGGGGCGATCAGATGGCCAGTTCAACGGTCGTTGGGTGACTCCGCTGTGAGCTGCAGAAGGTGTTTTCGGCCTGTTGTTCAAGGCTTGACCAACGCGAGATCGCTCAACAAAAAGCCGCCCCGAAAGGAGCGGCTGAATTGGTGCAGGATGCGGGCGGTTTAACACCGCGTTTTGGCGTGGGATCAGGCGGCGTCGAGGGCGGCCACACCGGGCAGCACCTTGCCTTCCAGCAGCTCGAGGCTGGCGCCACCGCCAGTGGAGATGTGCGACATCTTCTCGGCTAGGCCAGCCTTCTCGACAGCTGCGACGGAGTCACCACCGCCGATGATTGTGCAGCAGCCCTTCGCGCTCAGATCGGCCAGGGTGGTGGCGATGGCGTTGGTGCCGGCGGCGAATTTGTCGAATTCGAACACACCCATGGGGCCGTTCCAGATCACGGTCTGACAGTCGGCCAGGGCGTCCTGGAACACCTTGATCGAGTCCGGGCCGATGTCGAGTCCCATCCAGCCATCAGGGATGGCGTTGATGTCAGCGGTCTGGCTGTTGGCGTCGGGGGCGAAGTTGTCCGCCAGCACCACGTCGGTGGGCAGCAGCAGCTGCACGCCTTTGGCCTTGGCCTTGGCTTCGAGCTCCTTGGCCAGTTCCAGCTTGTCCTCTTCCACCAGGCTCTTGCCGACGGACAGGCCGCGGGCCTTGTAGAAGGTGAAGATCATGCCGCCGCCGATCAGCACCTTGTCGCACTTGTCGATCAGGGCTTCGAGCACGCCGATCTTGGAGCTC
>MDTA01169799.1_pt1 | contig 14893 bp, 15 predicted proteins | sample 811151 | NCBI WGS metagenome assembly MDTA01 (sample SAMN05326648, study PRJNA326480) | marine metagenome | isolation source: seawater | place: Indian Ocean: South | collected 2010 | reverse complement strand
TTTTAAGACTTAACAATTATATGGATGCTGTCGGATGTGATTATTATTTAGTTAATGATAATGAAAAAATTTTAAAGAGGGTTGATTGTTCAAAAACCCCAATAGCTTGTGGAATAATGTTTAAAACTCATCAACTAATTGACATTGGCATGTATGATGAAGATTTTTTAGTTAATGAAGAAAAAGATTTAAGAATTAGATTTTTAAAAAAATACAAAATTGGAAGAGTTGAACTACCCTTATATAGATATAGAAAACACTCAAACAGTTTAACATCTAACAAAGCCAGATCAAAAAAATTTGATAAAAAATTAAAGATAAAACATGCAAAAAAAAGTAAAAAAATTTCTAAATAAGATAAAATTAAGACCTTATATTATCGCCGAAATAGGTGTTAATCATGAGGGATCAGTTATCAAGGCAAAAAAAATGATAAGTGAAGTTAAGTCAGCTGGTGCAAACGCTGTTAAATTTCAAACTTACAAAGCTAATTTATTGGCTTCAAAAAATTCACCAGCTTACTGGGATTTAAAAAAAGAAAAAATTAAAAATCAATATGAGCTATTTAAAAAATTTGATAGTTTTGATCAAAAAGAATATAAAATATTAAGCAAATATTGTATTAAAAAAAAGATCGATTTCCTCTCAACACCTTTTGATTTGCCTTCGGTTGATTTTTTGGATCCTCTAGTTCCATATTTTAAAATTGCTTCTGCAGATATAACCAATCTACCTTTATTAGAAAAAATTGGAAAAAAAAGAAAAATTATTTTTTTATCCACTGGTGCTTCTAATTTAAAAGAAATTAAAAAAGCCTTAAATATTTTAAAAAAAAATGGTTGTCCTTTAGTTGTTTTATTACATTGCATATTAAATTATCCTACTGATAAAAAAAATGCAAATTTGAAGATGATTTTACATCTTAAAAAAAATTTTAAAAATAATATAATTGGATATTCAGACCATACTTTACCAGATAAATTTATGCAGAGTATTACGACTGCGTACTTACTAGGAGCACAAGTTATTGAAAAACATTTTACATTTAACAAAAAGATAAAAGGTAATGACCACTATCATTCAATGAACAAAAAAGATCTAAAAGTTTTGAGAGAACACTTAGATATGATTAATCTTTCTATAGGTAGAGCAAGCATAAAAAAACCTATAAGTTCTGAATTCAAATCAAGATTAAATGCAAGAAGAAGCATTGCTTTGACTCGTAATATTAAAAAAAATGAAAAAATTAGAAAAAACGATCTTATATCTAAAAGACCTGGCACAGGTATAAGCCCAATGTTTTTTTATAAAATAATAGGAAAAAGAGTTAAGATTAATTTACGATCTGATCATATTCTCAAGTGGAAAGATCTTAAATAGAAATTAATGAAAAAAAAAAGAGTGGTTTTGGTTGTTGAGGCAAGAGTGGGTTCAAAAAGACTACCCAATAAATCTCTTTTACACTTAGCAGGAGAGCCTCTTATTTATAGAATATTAGAAAGATTAAAAAAATGTAAAAGAGTTGATAATATTGTTTTAGCTTCTCCAGACACTCCTAAAAATAAAGTTTTTAAAAAGATTGCTAAAAAAGCAAAAGTATCAATGTTTTTTGGTGCAAATCAAAATATAGTTAAGAGACATTTACAAGTAGCAAAAAAATATAAAATCGATGTAATTGTTAGAGTTCCAGGAGACAATTGTGTTTCCGAGCCAAAGGAAATTGATAAAATTATAAATTTTCATTTAAATTTAAAAGAGCGATCATTTACATCAAATTTAATTCCATTTTTTAGATCTGGTTATCCTGATTGAATAGGAGCTGAGGTATTCGATCATTCCACACTTAAAGAGATATCAAAAAAAAAACTTACATATAAACAAAAAGAATGGCTCTCTATAAATTTTTTTGATTATAAAAAAGAAAAAGTCATCAATCCAAAATTCTGCAATGTAAATACGCTTAAGTGTCCTAAAAGTTACAGAATGCCTAAATTAAGATTAGATGTAAATACTATATCAGACTACAATTTTATCAAAGATATTTATGATAATCTATATTCTAAAAAAAAATTATTTAGAATTCAAGATGTAATAAAATTTTTAAAAGGAAAAAAAATATGAAAATAATATTAATTGGAACATCGCCAGTTATGTTATTGCAAGCATTGATTCTTTCTCAAAAACATAAAGATATCGAGATTCATGAAAAAAAAAATTTTATTGGAGGTTCTTGGAAAACATCAAACTTTTATAGAATTAAAAATATCGAAACAGGCACACATATACTTGCTCCATGGAAGTCTTCTAAACTATATAATAAATCTATTTCTTTTTTGAAAAAGAGGTTAAATTTAAAATTAAATAAATTAACTCCATCTCCAGTAAGAATTATAAATAAAAATATTTCAAAAAAAGAATTAAATAAAATAAAATACTACTATATCAAAGGTGGTTCTCATCAGATTTTAAAAAATATTTACAAAAAACTTAGAAAAAATAAAGTAAAGATTTTTTTTGGATCTTACATTAAAAAAATTGCAATTAGTAAAATTGATAAAAAAAAGATTGTTTTTCTAAATAAAAAAAAAATTTATGCTTCAAAAGTTTATTTGCCGTATTTCATAGATATTAAAAATAATTTTAAATTAAAAAAAAAAATATTTAATACTAAATCAGAGATTAGGAATTCTTTTCACGTTGTTATTGAGATTTTAAACAAACAATTCTTTTATAAAAAAAATTTCAGTTATATACAAGTAGCAAAGTTTTCAAGATTTATTGACAGAGCTTCAAACTTAAAATTTACAGGATTAACAAAAAAAAATAACCTCTTATGTTTTAGACTGAATTACTTAGGGAAAAGAGAATTAAAACTGAATAAAAAGAAATTAATTAAAGAAATAGTTATTGATTTTTTAAATTATTTTTCTCTTACAAAATATAAAACTGACTTCAAATCAAAAAAAATTAAATTTAGATACAAAATTTTTACTTATAAAACGTTTTATAGAACCAAAAAAAATATTGAAAATCTTAAAAAATTTACAAAACAAAATAAATGTAATTTAGTAGACACAAGGGAGCTTATGCAATATATAAGCAAAAACATTTCATTATTAGAAAAAAATGTATGAAAAAAAAAGAGTTAGATCAAATTTTCTTTGAAAGTGAAGGTGATAAATTTTTCTTAAGAAATGGACCACGTGTTAACCGTTCAGTTTTTAAAGCTGTTAAATTTATTAAACCTAATGCAAAAACTGAAATTTTAGAAATTGGATGTGGGTGTGGTTCAACATTAAAAAAAATAAAAACAACTTTTAAATCAAAAGTGTGGGGTATAGATACATCAAAAAGAGCAATCGAATATTCAAAAAAAAAAAATAAACTTAAAAATACTTTTTACGATAAATTTTTAACTTTTAAAAAAAAAAGTAATTTTAATATAGTTATAGCTGGAGGATTTCTCTATACAACATCTAATAAAAAAATTGAAAAAAGTATAAATAAACTTATTAAACTTACAAAGAAAAATTCTTATCTTATAATTTGGGACTATGATACTCCATTCAATTATACTAATCCCTATAAACATGACAAGAATGTCAAATCTCATAAAAGGAATTTACTTAATTTATTTCACCAATTTAAGCACAAGCTTTATTTAGTATCTAAGTATTTAAGTCTAAAAGACGGAACTAAAATAAAGCATTTTAATAATAATACTATTACTGACAATATATTTGCAGTTATGATTTTTAAAAAAATACGTTAAACCAATAATCATAATAATAAAATTTTTCTACTTTACAGACAATCAAGTGAGACGTATATTGTTCAAAAAATGAACAACAAAAAAAAATATTCTAATATTGACGAATTCAACCTTATGCGAAAGTTGAAAAAAAATCCAAATTCCACTCAAAGAGAACTTGCTGATGATCTTGGTTTTAGTCTTGGTAAACTAAATTATTGTTTAAAAGCTTTAAAGAAAAAAGGTTTGATAAAAATTAATAACTTTAAGAATAATGAAAATAAAATTAATTATCTTTACATTCTTACGCCTAAAGGAATTTCTGCCAAAGCTCGACTTACAATAAATTTTATGAAGCAGAAAATGAGAGAATATGACGAATTAAAGAGGGAAATAGAAAAAAATTAGTCGTCGATACTTAAATTTTAAGTTAAATGAAAAAAAAACCTTTCCTAGTCTTGACAGCAGATGAAACAACGTGGCCTTCAAATTCAAAAAAAGTTTTTTTTTTAGGCAAATGGTGTTTACTTAATGAAAGAAAAAAAAAATGGTCTAAATATAGATATAAATTAATACAGTCTCAAAAAAAAACAAAATTTACACTACTTAAAGAATTTAATTATTCTGAAAAATTGTATGAAAAAATTCTGAAAGAGTTAACTTTAAAACTTAACAAAATTCACAATACAAAATACTCTTTAAGAGCTTGGCGAATAATAATTGGCCCATGGTTAAATAGATTTATTGCAATTGTCTACAATAGACATGAAATATTAAAAAATTTCTCTAAAAACCACAATTTCAATAATTTTAGAATTATTAATGGAATTCAAAAGAAAACTTCTACTTTCAATACTAGTGAATTTACTGATCTTGCATCACAGGATAATTGGAACCATTTTCTATTTTTAAAAATTATGATTTTAATAACAGAGAAAAATAAATTTAATCATAAATTTAGATTTTTAAAAAAGCAAAAAATAAACATTAAATATAGAAATAGTTTAATTAAAAAAATAAATTATAACAATTTGTTAACAAAATTTTTAAGAAATAAATATGTCTTTTTTAACACTTATTTTAATAAAAGAATTGATATTATAAAATTAATAACTAGTCTAGGCGATATTCCATATAAACTAAATTTTGATTTAAAAATTAAAAAAGAAAATTATTCAAAAAATATAAGAAAAAAAATTTATTTTAAAAAAAGTAATAACAAAGGAATTGAAAATATAATAAAAGTTCTTTTACCAGATTATATACCAGAAATTTTTTTAGAGAGTTTTGACAATCTTAGAAAAACAGTCGATAACAGCAATTTACCTAAGGAAAGAAAAACTATCTTTGCTGCAAACGGTCTCTATAAAGACGAAGTTTTTAAAATGTGGACAGCAAATCAAATTGAAAAAAAAGGTAAATTATTATGCGGACAACATGGTGGCACATATGGAATTAGTTTTTTTTCCTACGCAGAGAATCATGAAAAAAAAATTTGTGATAAATTTTTGACATGGGGATGGTCAGAAAAAAATAAAAAGACTCTACCTGCTTCTGCTTTTAAAATTTTAAACTCTAAAAAAAGTAAGCGAGTGGACTTTGATAAAATACTTTTAGTTTTAAATAGGAACGGTAGATATCTAATCGTTAATCAATCTGAAAGAATAGATAGTGAAACTGCGAATGAGTATACAAATTTTATATTTGATTTCCTTAATAAATTACCAAAAAAAATTTTAAAAAAGACATTTATTAAACTTTATCCTAACGATAATGAATATTCTAATTCAATTGGTGATGTTTTAAAAAATAAGTATAAAGATTTAAATTTTATTGAATCGGGTGATTTAAAAGGAATTATTAATAATTTTAAATTAATTATTTTAACAAATAATAATACTTCATTTCTTGAAACCATAGGCGTTAATAAACCCTGTATTTTGCTAGTTAATAAAAAAATTAGTTTTTTAAGATCAAGCGCATTTAAATATTATAAAAGACTTTCAAAAGTAAAAATATTTCATAATTCAATTGATAACTGTATAGGACATATCAAAAAAAATTTGGATGAATTGTATGAGTGGTGGGATTCAACAGCTGTTGAAAATGTAAAACAGGAATTTTGTAACAAATATGCTAATACGGAAGACTCAGCTTTAAAAAAAACAATAAAAATTTTTAAAAATAATCATGTCAATTAAAATCATAAATAAAATTGGAATTTTAATAAATTGGCCCAGAGAAGTCGATATGTATGAGAATTTTCTAAAAAAATTTAATAAAAAAAAATTAGTTTACGTTATAAATGATGTACAAAATTATAAAAATGAAAGTTTAAATAATGTCAGATACATAAAAAATTCTTTATCTAGAAAAAAAATAAAAAAAGTTTATCTTTCTAAAATATATAAAAGATCTAAGTTTAGATATTTGATAAGCACAGCTTTAGCTAACCCTAAAAAAATTACTATTAATTCAATATTAAAGTTTTTTTATGGAAAGATTTTTGGGAGAATTTTAATTATGCTTAGAATTAATTTACTCTTTAGATTACTTTTTAATAGGGATTTCTCTGCAGGAGGTAGTGAAGCTAAAATTTATGAAGAATGGTTTCCAGAGAGACATTTAGGTTTAAACACAATTTTTTATCCAAGAGGACTAGATCTCAGATTAAAACATTTTCCTAATTCAAAATTTGAAAAAATTTTCGATATTTTTTTATGTTGTAGTTTGCTAGATTTAAAATTAATCAAAAAAAAATTTAAAAGTAAGAAGTGTATTTTAATAGGTTACCCAAGGTATGATAAAGAAATATCTTTTAATCAAATAAAAAAAAAAATATTTTCAGAGTTTAATTTTAATAAAGATAAAAAACTGATTTTTTGGTGTCCTACTCATATTGAGGAAAAAGAAGAAATATTTAATAATATAATCTTGTGGAGAGAAAAAATTATAAAATTAAAAAATAAATATAATTTACTTGTTAGACCTCACCCCAAATCCTTGGCAATGAATCAAAATTTAATCAAAGATTTAAAAAAAATTGGTTTTTGTGTTGATGTAAAATTAAATCGGAACATGCATGAGCTGTACCAGGTATCGGATTTAGTTTTGGGTGATTACGGTGGATCAGTTTTAAGTTCAATTTATTTAAAAAAACCTCTACTTCTTCTTAACTTACCAAAGGAATATAGTTTTATTAACAGGCTTATTAAAACTGAAGCTTTAGATTATAAAATTAGAGATAAAGTGGTATCACTAAACTTAGATCAAGTTGATGATTTTAAGTTAAACAACATGATTAAAAACACGATAAAAAGATATAGTTCAAAAAGAAGTAACTTACTTAAAATAAAATATTTTGGAAATTTAAAAAAAAACAACAGTCAAATTAAAGATTTCGTTAAAAAATTATCAAATAATACTTTTAATTTATGAATATAAATAAAAACAATTTTACGGAAATTGAGGCTAGACTAAAAGAAGAGGCCACATTGAGACTGAACTATTCAGAAAACCAAATTTACTCTAAGTTTAAGTCTAAAATTACAATAAAGCTTGCTTCAATTTTTGTATTTCTATCTTTAAAATTTAACATCAAACCAAATACAATAACTTTTATTTATATAATAGCCGTATTTTTTGCTTTTTTATTGATTTCCTTTGGTACAAATATATTTATTTTATTAGGGTTAATTATTTATTTTTTTAAAAATAGTTTAGATAATACCGATGGGCATTTAGCTAGAATAACAAACAATACATCCCAACTAGGTCATATATTAGATATATGGGCTGGTTTCTTTTCATTCATTTTATTTCAGACTTCAATATATTTTTATGTTTTTAATAACACTGATGATAAGTTTTATATTTTTGCAGCTATATTTATACTAATACTTTACTGCATTGATTTTAAAAAACACTATTTATCAATTAAGAGCGAAAGTCCCAATGAAAGTAAATCTTTCACCTTAGTGAAAGATAATATTAGTGACGAATTTTTATCAATGTTCAAAATTCCAATTAAAATATTAAGTTTAATCGACTATGACGGAAGGAGTAGATATACAGATTTAGTAATCTTAATTATTTTAATTGAAGTTTTATTTAACCAAATATTTTTATCCCCTATGTTTTGTATTGTCTGGTTTTTTACTTGTGTTGGGAAATTTTCTTTTAAATTTTATTTAACAATTAAAAACTTAAAAAATGAAAAAAATAAATAATTTATGAATATTAAATTTAAAAATTTTAAAAAATATTTAAATAGATTTTTTTTTAAGAAAAAAAAAAAAATACCTTATTCGTATTTTAAATATTTTGATAAGAATGAAAAAATTACATGCCTAGAAACACATAAAAATAATGTTCATTTGCTATATTTACACAATAGTGAAGTTTTTAGAAAATTTAGCACATCAAGAGCTGGAATTAAAAAAATTGATTCTGAAAACAAGGGATTAATTTGGTATTGTAATCGAACAAAAACTAATAAAAAAAGTGTAATTAAAAAATACTATAAAGAAAAAAACTTTGCTTATATTGATATTGAAAAGATAAAAGGGAAAATGATTAAACCATGGGGATCGCTAGAAAAAAATTTTATTTTTGTTAAACAAGTAATTAATCATTACAAAAAAACTTTTTATAAAAAAAAATTTTCAAAAATACATGGAGACTTGACATTAGCTAATATTCTGTTTTACAAAAATAAAATATTTTTAATAGACTGGGAATTTTACGGAGCAAATAAAAAAATCTGGGGATATGACATTGTTTATCTGGTGCTTTCAAGTATTTCCCTTCCATATTTAGCAAAAAAAAACTATTCAATAAAAGATAAAGACAAAAAATTATTTATTATTTTATGGAAAAAATTAATTGATATGAATATAAATAAGGAATTAATTTATAATCCTTTTAATTATTTTAAAAAAGAATTGAAAAAAGATAAATTTTTAAATTTAAATTCTAGATTATCAAAAAAAAAATTCTTTCCCCTATATACACCTAAAATATTTCAAAACAATATCAAAAATATAATTAGGGGATTGCAATAAATGAAAGTAGTTATTTTATGTGGTGGTTTAGGAACTAGATTGTCCGAAGAGACGATTTTAAAACCTAAACCAATGGTAAAAATTGGAAAAGACCCAATTGTGGTGCACATTATGAACATTTATAAGTACTATGGATATAACGATTTTATTTTAGCTTTGGGCTACAAAGGCGAGTCAATTAGAAAATATTTTAAACAAAAAAAATATGATCTAAAAATTAAGCTTGTTGATACTGGAAAAAAAACCTTAACAGGCGGAAGAGTTTTAAGGTTAAAAAAGTATTTCAAAAAAAACGAGAACTTTATGTTAACCTACGGTGATGGCCTGTCTAATCAAAACATTAAAAATTTGATAAAATTTCATAAAAGACATAAAAAAACAGCAACAATGACTGTTGTAAGACCTCCAGTAAGATTTGGAGAGGTAAAGTTAAAAGGAAATAAGGTAATTAGTTTCAAAGAAAAACCAAGAAGCTCTGGCGGAGAAAAATGGATAAATGGAGGTTTTTTTGTTTTTAATTATAATATATTTAAATTCATTAAAGGAGATAAAGTCATGCTAGAGAGGCAACCACTTCAAAACTTGCAGAAAAAAAAACAGTTAGTGGCGTATAGACACAAAGGGTTTTGGCAGTGTATGGATACTCTTAGAGAAAAAATTTTGTTAGAGAAACTTTTTAAAGAAAAAAAGGCGCCATGGATAAACTAAAAAAATTTTATAAGAATAAAATAGTTTTGGTTACAGGAGCAACTGGATTTAAAGGAGCTTGGTTGTGTAGTTGGCTATTAATATTGGGCGCAAAAGTTATTGGTACAGGTTTTAACCCAAATAAAAATAGAAATTTATTTTACAAATTAAACTTACATAAAAAAATAAAATTAAAAGTTTTTGATATTAGAGATTTCAAAAAAATTGAAGCACTAGTAAAAAAAAACAAACCTGAAATTATCTTTCATCTTGCTGCTCAACCCTTGATTTATGAGTCTTATGTAAAACCCCATCTTACTTTTGATGTAAATATTCGTGGAACTTTAAATATTCTTGAAATCACAAAAAAATTCAACTTTATTAAATCTTCCATCTTTGTTACTTCAGATAAATGTTATGAAAATTCCAATTCAACAAAGGGTTTTTTAGAAACAGATAGACTAGGTGGAAAGGATCCTTATAGTGCCTCAAAAGCATCTGCTGAACTTTTAATAAGATCTTACAGAGATAGTTTTTTTCAAAATAAAAAAAAACGTGGTATTTCAAGTGGACGAGCGGGGAATGTAATTGGAGGTGGTGACTGGTCAGAAAAAAGGTTAATCCCAGACTCTATAAGATCAATAATGAAAAATAAGGTAATCTTAATTAGAAATCCAAATTTTAATAGACCTTGGCAATTTGTGATGGAACCCTTAAAGGGTTACTTAATCTTAGCAATGAAACAATTTAAAAAGCCTTTTAAATATTCTTCGGCCTGGAACTTTGGAACTGAACCACGTTCAATAACTAGTGTTAAAGTGATTGTTGAGAAGATAATTAATTTTTGGGGTAAGGGAAAAATTAAAGTACTCAATAAAAAAAGGTTTTATGAGCAAGTTAATCTCCAACTTAATATAAAAAAAGCAAAAAAAAGATTAGGGTGGTCACCAACTTATAGCATTTCTCAGAGTGTTGAGGTTACCACGGACTGGTACTATCAAGTTTTGCATTTAAAAAGAAATCCTGAAGAAGTTACGAATCAACAAATAACCGACTATATGAATGAAAATTAAAGGCGTTTTAATTATAAAAAAACCTATTTTTAAAAACAAAAAAGGTAAAATAATAAAGTTTGTAGACCGTAAGGACAAAATTTATAAAAAATTCGGCGAGGTATATCTTAATGAAATTAATAAAAATAAAATCAAGGGATGGATATGTCATAAAAAGACTTCTTCATTATTAAAAGTAATTACTGGAAAAGTAGAATTCAATTTAATTGATAAAAGAAAAAATTCGAAAACTTATAAAAATAAAACAAGATTAATTCTCTCAGATAAAATTAATAAGATTTTAAAAATACCTAACGGTGTTTGGTTTTGCTTAAAAGGAAAAAATAAAAAGTCTTTAATTATGAATTTAATTGAAATACCTCATTCTGATAAAGAAACTATAAGGGAAGATATACATTAATCTAAATATTAATTTTTTTTAAATTAGAATTCATAGCAATTAAAAATGCTAATATTAAAAAAGTAAATGATGCGTTTCCAGTTGTGAAAAAAGCGCCACTAGATCTTATTGGGAACAGTTCTAGAAGAAAAGTTATAAAAACTGTAAGTAGCATTTTTCTATATTCAGGATTTAAATTTTTAGAAAAAAACAAAATTTTTAAAGATTGAAGCAGTATTAAAATATATAAAGTAATAAATATAAGTAAATTTAATATTCCATTACTTACCAAAATATCCAGATAGTAATTATGTGGATGGTTTGTACATATATATACTTTATCATCATCAGAGTTATCTTGGCAATATTTATAGTAATTTTTTAAACCTACACCAAAAATTTTATTTTCTTTAAAAAAATAAAAAGCATTTTTGAAAACTATCACATGTCCACTTCCTCTTTCACTAAATTCTTCAGATTTAGTTTTTTTTATTTTATTATTATTTTTATTTAGATAATTAAAAAATGTTTCTGCTATGCGTTTTGTATTTCCTATAAATGAAGAAGTATAATAATCTCTTTGTCTTTTATCAGCCGTGTAATCAACGAATAATCCAGAAACGATTAAAGAAATTAAAATTGTAAAAATATATTTTTTTTCAAAAAAAGAAAAAATAATTAATCCAAAAATAAATAAAACAAAAGGCATTCTATTACTTGAATAGAAGGCACTTGAAAAAAGTATAATTATACTTAAAAAAAGTAAAAAATTTGAAATAATTTTCTTATCTTTAAAAAAAAGAGTAATTAAAAAGATTGCAAAGAAGGAAAACCTTTGAATATAACTCCCTACAATAAGCTCATCAAAATAAACACCAGAGGGAGAAGAACCAAATTTTTGATAACCTAAAATATTATAACCATTAAAATTTTGGTAAATTGTATCTAGCCCAATAAGTAGGGCAAAGCATCCATAAAAGTAAAAAATAAATTTGAAATTAATTAAATTTTCATCAATGAGCAACTTTATAATCAAAACAAGCAATAAAAATCTAAGGAAAAATATAGATTTTAAAAAATTCCTTAAAAAATCTTTAGTTTCATTCAAAGTGTCATAATTTTTGAAAAAAGCAAGTAAGGAAGTAATAAATACTAAACCAAAGAAAAAAAATAAAATTTTTATAAAATAATTAGACTTAAAATTTAAAGAGTTTTTAAATTTGAAAATCAAGCCTACAATGCAAATTATTAAGATATTTATATTTACAATTAAATTTCCTATAACTGTTGAGAATGGAAAAAAGCATATTAAAAGTGTAAATAAATTAGAGAAGTTTAAAATTTCTGATTTTTCGAATCTCATGTTATTATTTAGAAGTAAGTTATATAAATGCTTATTTCAATTATATAATAATGTTATATTTTGGGCGTGTAGTTCAGTGGTAGAACGCTACGTTGACATCGTAGAGGTCATAAGTTCAATTCTTATCACGCCCACCAAAAATCGTGAATTACACAAGCATTAAATGGTATTTACAATAAATTAGAAAAATATTATAAGACGTAGCCTGGTGATTATTGCGAAGGGGTATACCCGATCCCATTTCGAACTCGGAAGTCAAGTCCTTCAGCGCCGATGGTACTTTGTCTTAAGGCACGGGAGAGTAGGTCGTTGCCAGGCTAAAAAATTATGAAAATAGCAAGTTCACTTAAATCTATTAAAAAAAGAGACTTAAACTCTAAGCTTGTTAAAAGAAGAGGAAAGCTTTACGTTATAAATAAAAAAAATCCGAGATTTAAAGCTCGTCAGGGCTAGAAAAGGAAAGTACATGAAAGTTTTATGCATTCTTTATGATGATCCAAAAGGTGGAATGCCCAAATCTTATCCTATTAAAAGTATTCCCAAATTAGAAAAATACCCAGACGGCATGACATTGCCATCACCAAAATCAATTGATTTTAATCCTGGAGATCTTTTGGGATGTGTTTCAGGCGAATTAGGCTTAAGAAAATTTTTAGAGTCAAATGGACATAAGTTAGTTGTAACCTCTGACAAAGATGCAGAAGGTTGTACCGCAGATAAAGAGTTAATAGACGCAGATGTAGTAATATCCCAACCATTTTGGCCATATTATTTAACAAGAAAAAGAATGGAGTCAGCAAAAAATTTAAAGATGGCCATAACCGCAGGTATTGGTTCCGACCATGTTGATTTACAAGCCGCTATGGAACGTAAAATTGATGTAGTTGAAGTGACTTACTGTAACTCAAGATCAGTAGCAGAACATATTGTGATGATGATTTTATCTTTGGTAAGAGACTACCATAATCAACACGCTATTGTTAAAGCAGGAGGATGGAATATCGCTGACGGAGTACAAAGATCGTATGATGTTGAAGGTATGCACATAGGAACAGTTGCGGCTGGTCGTATAGGCTTAGATGCTTTAAGAAAAATGAAACCGTTTGATGTTCATCTTCACTATTTTGATAGACATAAACTCCCTGACTCTGTTGAAAAAGAATTAAACTTAACTTTTCATGAGTCCGTCGAATCTCTAGTAAAAGTTTGTGACGTAGTCACGATTAATTGTCCGTTACACCCAGAAACAGAAAATTTATTTGATGATAAATTAATTGGTAAAATGAAAAAGGGGGCTTACATCGTTAATACAGCTAGAGGAAAGATTTGTAATAGAGAAGCAATCGCAAATGCTCTTAAATCTGGTCAACTAAGTGGATATGCAGGTGATGTTTGGTTTCCTCAGCCAGCTCCAAATGACCACATTTGGAGATCGATGCCTAACCATGGTATGACTGCTCATACATCAGGCACGTCTCTGTCAGCACAAGCAAGATATGCGGCAGGAGTTAGGGAAATTTTAGAATGCTTTTTTGAAAAGAAACCAATCAGAGATCCGTACCTTATCGTAAAAGATGGAAAACTTGCAGGTATGGGTGCCCACTCATATAGCAAAGGTAGTGCTACAGGCGGTTCTGAAGAAGCAGCAAAATACAAAAAAAAGTAGACCAATTATGATAGTTGGTTCTTACAAAGAGGATGCTTCTCAAGATAAAAGAGTTTCTATAACTCCTGATACAGCTAAAAGTATTAATGGACTTGGTATTCAAGTTTGTCTTCAGAAAAATTATGCAAACCATCTAGGAATCCCTGATGAGGCATATGAGAATGTAAAATTTTTTGATGAACCGAATGAACTAATTAGAAACTGCAATCTTTTAGCTCAGGTAAATTGCCCTAAAAACCAAATTGTTGAAAGTATAAAAGAAAATACTATTGTTTTGGGAGTTTTAAATCCTCATAAAAACAGGGAAGTAATTAATAATATTATAAAAAAAAAAAATTAAACTTTTTTCGCTTGAACTTTTGCCTCGTATAACAAGAGCTCAATCAATGGATGTTTTATCCTCACAAGCAAATTTAGCTGGGTATAGAGCTGTTATTGAGTCAATCTATGAATTTGAAAAAGCTATCCCAATGATGATGACAGCAGCAGGTACAGTTCCTGCTGCAAAAGTTCTAGTTATAGGTGCTGGTGTTGCAGGGTTACAAGCTATTGCCACTGCAAAAAGATTGGGGGCTATAGTATCCGCAACAGACGTTAGGGCAGCTTCAAAAGAACAAGTTGAGAGTCTAGGTGGTAAATTTTTAAGTGTAGAAGGGTCAGAGAATTTAGAGACAAAAGGGGGTTATGCCAAAGAAACAAGTGTAGAATTTAGAAAGAAACAAGCCTCTATGTTAGAAAAAGCAGCTTCAAAAAGTGATATAATCATTTGCACAGCCCTAATTCCTGGAAAACCAGCACCTAGAATTATTACTGAAAAAATTGTTGAAAAAATGAACGAGGGATCTGTTATTTTTGATTTAGCAGTGACACAAGGAGGCAATTCAGCATATTCAGAAGTTGATAAGATAATT
>MDTA01116289.1_pt1 | contig 14895 bp, 11 predicted proteins | sample 811151 | NCBI WGS metagenome assembly MDTA01 (sample SAMN05326648, study PRJNA326480) | marine metagenome | isolation source: seawater | place: Indian Ocean: South | collected 2010 | reverse complement strand
GTCAATTAACACAGGCGTCCCCATAATAAATTTTACTTGGTTTTTGTCCATACCCGGTTTTAATTGATCAAGCATCTTCTGATCAATAATATTACCCTGTTGAATATCGATTTTATGCAGCAGAGGAACATCAAACCCACCATCATAGTTGCGGCTACAGGCTATGAGGAAGAAAACAAATAATGAGACGAAGACGATTTTAAGCATATACAAATTTATAACCCAATTAAATAGATTTATTTTTTGAGAAGAATAACGGTTACTATCGAATTCCTCAATGATATTTATTATAATTTGATATAATAATGCAGTTGTAATAGAAAACGTATGCAGTATATAAATGCAATATCAGGAGATTGTTATGGAAGCGACAGATTTAAAAAAAGCTGGTCTCAAGGCGACACTACCAAGAATTCGTATTCTTCATATTCTTGAGGAATCTATCGGCAAACATTTAAGTGCAGAAGACGTTTATAAGGTTTTATTGGAGCATGGAGAAGAGGTTGGTCTTGCTACCGTTTATAGAGTACTTACTCAATTTGAAGCTGCGGGTTTAGTTATGAGGCATAATTTTGATTCTGGGCACTCTGTCTTTGAATTAAATAGCGGCACTCATCATGATCACATGGTACATTTAGATACTGGTGAAATTATTGAATTTCAAAATGAAGAAATTGAAGATATACAAAAAAAGATAGCGAAGAAACATGGTTATGAGTTGGTTGAGCATAGTTTAGTGCTCTATGTTAAGTCAAAAAAGTAATGCTTTCTTAATTTTATTTTATAGTTACTTAAGTGCCAGCATTTTTTGAGCATTAGCTAAGCTTTCATCAGTAACTTCCATACCAGCCAGCATTCTTGCTATCTCATTCACCCTTTCCGTTTGACTTAGTTCTGTTACCTTAGTGTATGTTTCATCAGATATTGTATTTTTAACTACTAAGTAGTGTTGGTCTCCACAAGATGCAACCTGTGGTAGGTGAGTTACACAGAATATTTGATTATTTTTTGAAAGTGTATTTAAAAGTTTTCCGACAATTTCAGCAACGCTACCACCAATTCCGGCATCGACCTCATCAAAAATCATTGCTGAACGATTTTTTTCTTTTGAACTAATAATTTGAATAGCAAGCCCTATACGAGATAATTCACCACCCGATGCAACTTTTGCGATCGGCCTTAATGGTTGACCAGGATTTGTTGAAACCATGAATGTAATATTATCCATTCCCAATGGTCTTGGTTTATCATCAGTTAAGGCTTCAATTTTTACTTCTAGTTTCCCTGTCATACCAAGCTCATGTAATTTTTCAGTTATTTTCCTAGTGAAAACAGTCGCTGTTTGAATTCTTTTTTCCCTTAGTTTTTTAGAAAGAATATTATATTCCTCTATTAATTCTTCTTTTTTCTGTTTTAGTGATTCTTTTACTTCAAAGCTATTCTCTAATTCATTTAGTTTACTCATTAATAAATTTAAATGAGTAGATAATTCTTCTGGTTTAGTTTTATATTTTCTAGCAAGCTCATTTAGTTTATTTATTTTACCCTCCAGAGTTTCCAATTGACTTGTATCTGTATTAAAACCATTCAAGTAGTTATTAATTTCTGATTTTGCTTCATAGATTTGAATTAGTGATGTTTCAATTAAATTAGGTATATTTTTGAATGAATTATCAATTTGGCATAGCTCATTAATTTTATTTTGACATCTTGATAGTTTTTCACTGATTGCATTGTCGCTTTCAGATAGTTCATTTAATACTTCATGACATGTCTCTATTATATATTTTGAATTTGATTGTCTTTTATATTCTTCTGACAATTTTGCGTATTCTGACTCTTCAATTGCTAGCTTATTTAGTTCCTCAATTTGATAATTAAGAAGTGTTAATGTAGATTCAAAATCCTCTTCATTTATTTTCAGATCATTTATTTTATTTTCAATTGCAACCAACTCATCGTAGGTTTCCGTAACTTTTAATAGAATCTGTTCGTGTCCGCCATGCTGGTCTAGCAGTTCACGTTGTTTTTTTTGCTGTGATAGCGAATGATGTGCATGCTGCCCGTATATTTCAATCAGATTTTCACCAATATCCTTCAAGGCTTGATTTGGTACAGGAGTATTGTTTATGTAAGAACGCGAGCGTCCGTCTTTTCTGATCGTTCTTCTTATGAATAATTCATCATTGCTAGATTCGATTTCAAGGGCATTTAATTTTTTATTTACATCAACATTATCTTTTACATAAAAAATTGCTGTGATATCAGTTTTCTCAGAATCACCTCTAATTATATTTGTATCCGCTCGATCACCAAGCACTAAACCTAAAGCGTCTATGAGTATTGATTTTCCAGCACCTGTTTCACCTGTCAGGACTGTCATGCCAGGTTTAAAATCAAGATTAAGTTTGTTAATAATTGCTAAATCATTAATTATAAGTTGAGTTAGCAAAGCTATGTACTCCAGTTTAATTTTTCACGAAGAATATGAAATTGATCATGTTCGGGTGGATGTATTAATTTAATTTTTTTGTCTTTTTTAATTATTTTAACACGATCATTAGGAGCTAATTCAAATTTAACCTCTCCATCAATTGCAAGCCGAGAGTTATCTATGTCTCTTGTTGAAACAACAACTTCAATAGAGCTTTTACCATCTATTACGATAGGGCGATTTGTAAGTGAGTGGGGACAAATTGGCACGAGTAGTAATGCATCAAGTGAAGGCTGAACAATGGGACCACCACCAGCAAGCGCATACGCCGTTGAACCTGTTGGTGATGAAATAATCATTCCATCGGAGCGATGAGTGTGAACGAAAGCACCATCAATATATGTTTTTAGTTCTAGCAGATGTGCAATATTCCATTTTTGAATAACAATATCATTTAATGCGTAATCTTCAAAAATAGATTCACTATCTCTAATTACTTGTCCCTCCAGAAGAAAGCGAACGTCCTCAACATAATTTCCGCTAAGTATGTCATCCATATTTTTTGAGATATTTTCTGTAGGTATATCTGCTAGAAAACCCACATGACCGAGGTTTACACCTAGTAGCGGCACATTGAAGTCACATAGAGCATGCGAAGCTTTCAACATAGTGCCATCCCCACCAATTGCTATAACAAGGTCACAATAATTTCCCAGTTCATTTGCATCAGTAATTTGGAAATGATATTTGTCCGTTAGCTCGGCACAAAATTTGTCTAAGATAATCTCATAATCCCTTGAATCGAAATAATTGACCAATTCATCCAGTGTGGTCTTAATGGCCTCAATATTAGAGGTTGCTATGAGCCCAATTTTTTTGAACATGATATTTATTTATTTACTCCATTTAATTTATCTGCCAAACATAGCATGCAAAGCACATACGACCAAATATCTCTTTAATACTAAACCTACTTTTTTCATAAATTACAATTAGTTATAATATTTTGCTTAAATACTTAGCCATTGCTGAATTTTCTGCAATTATCTGGCATAGTTTGGGAGTATTATGAGCTCAGAAAACAACTCTTCACAATTATCAGAAAGAAGTCTTTTTCTATTTAAGGCATTAGTTGAACATTTTATTCAAGATGGCGCACCTGTTGGTTCTCGAACACTTTCTAAGGATTCAAAACTGAATTTAAGTCCAGCAACAATTCGTAATGTAATGGCCGATCTAGAAGAATTTGGCCTATTAGATTCTCCGCACACATCTGCGGGGCGTGTTCCTACGGCAAAAGGATACCGGTTATTTGTTGATAGTCTGCTTAGAGTTAATGATCTCAATTCAATTGAGGTTGAAAAAATTGCAAAGGAATTAGATCCTGAAAATGATTTTAAATCTCTAATGAAACGTACTTCGTCCATGCTATCGGATATTACTCAACTGGCTGGCGTTGTTATGTTGCCAAAAACAGATCAATCAAAACTACAGCACATTGAATTTGTTGCTTTATCAGGTAATAGGGTTTTAGTTATTTTGGTTGTTAATGATAGAGAGGTTCAGAATAGAATTATCAATACGAGCAGGGCGTATTCATCTTCTGAACTACAAGAAGCTTCCAATTATCTAAATGAAATCTTCGCAGGCAAAGATCTCACATATGTTCGATCTAACATTTTAGATGAACTGGAAAAAACAAAGGAAAAACTTGATATGTCAATGCAAACAGCGATGGAAATGGCGCAATTAGCATTTGATTACGAAAAATCAAAAGTTGTTAATGAGGAACTATTATTCTCTGGCGAAACAAATTTAATGGATGTTGCTGAACTGTGCGAAGTGGATAAATTAAAGAAATTATTTAATACATTTAATCAAAAAAGAGACATTTTGCACCTACTTGAGCAAGCAATTAATGCAGATGGAATCCAGATCTTTATAGGTGAAGAATCTGGACATGAAGTTCTTGGTAACTGTAGTGTTGTCACATCACCATATGAAGTAGAAGGAAAGATTTTAGGTGTATTAGGTGTTATTGGGCCAACAAGAATGCATTATGAGCGTGTTATTCCTATTGTTGATGTTACAGCCAAAATGCTTGGTCTAGCCTTGAATCCCAATAATTAATCTCCATATTAGTTCCAAGCATCTTTAACTTGAGGATGCAGTTTCTATTGATTTAAAAAAAGAGGATGTTTATGTCAGATCAAAAAAATAACGGCTCTGAGAATGAAGTTGATAGCGAGAAAGAGCAATTAATCGATAATGAGAAAATATCAAGCTGCAAAACTTCTGAGGAGATTGCAGACGAAAGTAGCGAGAAAATAGAAAAAAAGGATGAGAGTATTGATGATTTGCACGCAAAACTAACTATATTGCAGGATGAGTCTAAGTCGAATTTAGATAAAGCTGTTAGAGCTCAGGCGGAAATGGAAAATTTAAGAAAGCGAACAGTACGAGACATAGAAAACGCTCATAAATATGCATTAGAAAAATTTGTTCAAGAACTATTACCAGTTATTGATAGCCTTGAACTGGGTTTATCTGCCTCTGCTGAAGTTGAAAATGTAGATGATCTTCGAAAGGGTATGGATTTAACCTTAGAAATGATTAAGAAAGTAATGGAAAAATTTGGTATCGCAATTGTTGAAGCTCAAGGCCAGAAATTTAATCCAGAGTTACATGAAGCAGTTTCTACGCAAGAGGCTGGAGAATATAAGCCTGGAGAAGTGATTGCGGTTATGCAAAAAGGGTACACCTTAAATGGTCGTTTAATCAGGCCTGCTATGGTTGTCGTAGCTAAATAATTTCACATAAGGGCTTGAAAAATCAATATGTAACCCATATTTAGGATAGAACAGAAATATTTAGTACACATAATCAGCTAGTTAAGTTTTTTTGGAGAATGAAGAATGGCGAAAATGATCGGAATTGACCTTGGCACAACTAATTCATGTGTTGCTTTGCTTGAGGGTGGGAAGGCAAAAGTAATTGAAAATAGTGAAGGTGGAAGAACAACCCCATCTATAGTTGCATATGCAGACGACGACGAAATTCTTGTTGGACAATCAGCTAAAAGACAATCAGTTACAAACCCAGATAATACACTTTATGCTGTTAAACGATTAATTGGTCGTCGTTTTGATGAGGATGAAGTTCAAAAAGATATTAAGCTTGTTCCCTATAAGATTGTAAAAGCTGATAACGGCGATGCATGGGTCGAAGCAAAAGGTAAAAAAATGGCAGCACCTGAAGTTTCAGCTCGTGTTCTCATGAAAATGAAAAAAACAGCTGAGGATTATTTAGGCGAGGAAATTAAAGAAGCAGTAATCACAGTCCCTGCATATTTCAACGATTCGCAACGTCAGGCAACAAAGGATGCTGGACGCATTGCGGGTCTCGAAGTCAAACGTATTATTAATGAACCAACAGCAGCTGCATTAGCCTATGGAATGGATAAACAAACGGGTGATGCTAAGATCGCTGTTTATGATTTAGGTGGTGGTACTTTTGATGTTTCAATTATTGAGATTGCCGAAGTTGATGGCGAACATCAATTCGAAGTTTTATCGACTAATGGTGACACTTTTCTCGGGGGAGAAGATTTTGATTTAAGAATTATCGATTTTCTATGCGATGAATTTAAAAAAGAACAAGGTGTTGATCTACATAACGATCCTTTAGCGCTTCAACGTTTGAAGGAGTCTGCTGAAAAAGCAAAAATTGAATTATCTTCAAGCCAACAAACAGATATCAATCTACCTTATATAACCGCTGACTCTAGTGGGCCGAAACACCTTAATTTGAAATTAACTAGAGCAAAACTCGAATCTTTAGTTGAAGATCTTGTTGATCGCACAATTGGTCCTTGTGAAATTGCTTTAAAAGATGCGGGTCTATCAAATTCCGATATCACCGATGTAATTTTAGTTGGCGGACAAACACGAATGCCTATGGTTCAAACTAAAGTTCAGAATCTTTTTAATAAGGAACCAAGGAAAGATATGAATCCCGATGAAGCTGTAGCAGTTGGTGCTGCGCTACAGGCAGGTGTTTTGGGTGGTGATGTAAAAGATATTTTGCTTTTGGATGTAACACCTCTGTCTCTCGGCATTGAAACATTGGGTGGTGTTATGACCAAGTTAATTGATAAAAATACTACTATACCTACTAAGGCAAATCAGACTTTTTCAACTGCTGAAGATAATCAAACTGCAGTAACTGTGCATGTCATGCAAGGCGAGCGTGAAATGGCTGCCGGGAATAAATCTTTAGGCCGCTTCGATTTAACTGATATTCCAGCCGCACCACGCGGAGTTCCCCAAATTGAAGTTAATTTTGATATTGATGCTAATGGGATTCTTAATGTTTCAGCAAAAGATAAAGCAACTGGGAAGGAACAGTCAATCGTAATCAAGGCATCTAGCGGACTTTCTGACGATGAAATTGAAAATATGGTCAAAGATGCTGAAGCACATGCAGAGGAAGATAAAAAGGCAAAAGAGCTAGTTGAAACAAAAAATATGGCTGAACAAATGATTCATGCAACTAAAAAATCACTAAATGATTTAGCTGATAAAGTTGAAGATAAAGAAAAATCAGATATAGAAGCAGCAATTAGTGATTTAGAGGAGGCGCTAAAAGGAAATGACAAAGAAGCTATTTCAGAAAAAACGAATAAGCTGACGGAAGTCGCTGGTAAACTTGCTGAGCGTGCGTACGCTGAACAGCAAAATTCTACAAATGATGAATCAAATGCTAATTCTGATACTTCAGGTAATGATAACGCATCAGACAATGACGCTGTTGATGCGGAGTTCGAGGAAGTTAAAGACGAAAAGAATTAATCTTAAAACTATTTTTTAAAAAATAAATTTAGGTTTTAAATGAAGACGATTAGATATGAGATTCATATCTAATCGTTGACTTGTGCTTGTTTTGGTAAATTTAATCAAGCAATTTATAGAGTATATATAGAATGGCAGATAAACCAGATTATTACGATATATTGGGTGTTTCTAGAGATGTTGATGAAGCAGGATTAAAAAAAGCTTATCGTCGTTATGCCATGAAATATCATCCTGATCGTAATCAAGGGGATAGTAAAGCTGAAGAAAAATTTAAAGAAGTAAAAGAAGCTTATGATGTTCTATCCGATAGTCAGAAACGTGCCGCTTATGATCAATTTGGGCATGCTGGTGTTGATACTAGTGCTGGCGGTGCTGGTGGATTTTCAGGTGCTGGTTTCGGCGATATTTTTGGCGATGTTTTTGGCGATATTTTTGGAGGCGGACAGAGTTCCCGTACCCAGCGTGGTGTCGATTTACGCTACAACCTAGAATTATCGCTTGAACAAGCGGTTTCTGGGGCAACTGTTAAAATACGTGTGCCGAAAATGATTGCATGTGAAGTCTGTGATGGTTCTGGCGCAAAACGCGGAAGTACTCCAGTAGATTGTTCTACATGTGGAGGCGTTGGTCAGGTTAGAATGCAACAGGGTTTTTTTTCAGTTCAGCAAACATGTCCGCAATGCCGCGGCGCAGGAAAAATAATAACAAACCCATGTTCGACATGTCGTGGTCAAGGACGTGTCAAAGATACAAAAACAATCTCTGTGAAAGTACCGGAGGGTGTTGATAATGGTGATCGCATAAGATTAACAAGTGAAGGAGAGGCAGCTGAATTTGGTGGACCTTCAGGCGATCTTTATGTTCATATTGTTGTTAAGGATCATCCAATATTTGCACGTGAAGATACCGATCTTTATTGTGAGGTACCCATAAGTTTTACGACAGCAACGCTAGGCGGTGAACTCGAAGTACCGACTCTAGATGGCAAAGTTAAATTAAAGATTCCACTCGAAACGCAAAGCGGAAAACTATTTCGCCTTAGATCTAAGGGTGTTCGGTCTGTAAGAAACTCCTCAAAAGGAGATTTGCTTTGCCGTGTTGTTGTTGAAACACCGGTAAAACTCAATACTAAACAGAAAGAAATCCTCAAAGAGTTTGAAAAATCTATCAATGCTCAGGGAAGCAAAAATAGCCCGCAGGCACGTTCATGGATGGATGGAGTGAAAAAGTTTTTTGATTCAATGGCGGGTTAATTTTTACCTCGTTTTCATCCCAGTAGAATGTATAATTTTAGTTCCAATATAATAATATAGGCGAATTCAAACATGACCATCAAAATTGGGATATGTGGTGCAGCTGGGAGAATGGGCAAAACAATTCTCGAGGTTTGCAAGAATATAAAAGATGTGAAAATCTGCGCGGCAATAGAACACCCAGATTCTCCTTATATTGGACATGATGCCGGTGAAGTGGCCGGTATAGGTAATTTAGACGTACAAATTACTGATAGTATCTCAAGTTCTTCAAACAAAGTTGATGTTTTCATCGATTTCACACTAGCAGATTCTGTTATTCAAAATATTAATGAATGTGAGTCACTAGGTTGCAGCATGGTAATCGGAACAACTGGTTTAAATGATGAAGCAAAGGCACGCATACAATCTGCCGCAAAAAATATTTCAATAGTTTTTGCACCCAATATGAGTATTGGCGTGAATCTTTGTTTTAGATTGCTCGAAGTAGCTGCCAGTACAATCGGAAAAGATGCCGATGTTGAAATTGTAGAGGCACATCACCGAGACAAAAAAGATGCTCCATCAGGAACTGCAATACGAATGGGTGAAATTATTGCGAGCACAACAGATAGAGATCTTAAAGATTGCGCAATTTACGGTAGAGAAGGAACATCCGAATCAAGAGATAAGAACAGCATCGGGTTTGAAACTATACGCGCAGGAGATATTATTGGTGATCATACAGTAATATTTGCGACAACAGGCGAACGTATCGAAATTAGTCATAAAGCTACATCTAGAAAGAATTTCGCGAATGGAGCTGTGAGAGCGGCTTTATGGTTGGCAGACAAAGATAAAGGATTGTTTGATATGCAAGATGTAATAAGCCTTAAATAATATTATAGAGTTGTTATATTTTTCTAGAAACTTTTTTTTGTGAAAGATGCGAGGTATATGGAATTACAAGCATAGCATCTCCTCTTAAGTGTTGATTTTTAATTCTTTGCCAGTATTTAGCTGTGAGTAAATCTTTATGATACTTTAAAAACTCTCTTTTTAATTCATCATTCATTGCAAGGAATCGGATAAACTCTTCAGGAAAAATATCATTTTCACCAACGTAGTACCAAGTTTCAGCTTGCATCTCATCTTCAATAGATTTTGACTCTGGAATTTCTCGAAAATTACAATCTGAGACTAGTGATACTTCATCGTAATCATAGAATATAACTCTATTATGCTGTGTAACACCAAAATTTTTGAGAAGCAAATCGCCAGGGAAAATATTAGTTTTTGCTAAATCTTTTATAGCTTCTCCATAATCAATAATAGATCTAGTTGCATCCTCAAAAGAACATTCATCAATAAATAGATTTAATGGTCTTACTCTCCTTTCAACGTATACTCGTTTGAGAATAAGATTATTATCTTCTTTTCTGATGCTATCGGAGGCATTTTGTATTAATTCATTGGTTAATTCGTCTGAAAATCTATCGATAGGAAATTTTAAATTTATAAATTCCTGAGTATCGATAAGTCTGCCAGCACGGTCATGTTTCGAAACAAGTTTATATTTATCAATCACGTCTTTTCTAGATATTGTTTTTGGCGGTCCAAACGAGTCCCTTATTACCTTAAATACAAGGTTGTATGATGGTAATGTGAAAACTATCATAACTAGTCCAGTCTCACCTTCAGCATGAACAAATTTATCTTCTGTCTTACTTAGATGCTGTGTAAAGGTTCTATGACGCTCAGTTTTACCCTGACGCAGTCTTCCCAGTACAGTGTATAATTCATCAATTGGTTTTTTAGGAAGCATAGATTTAAGAAAATGTACGGTGCCAATTACCGAATTTGGATCTGCGAAATAGTATGAGCGCGTATATCCAAATATTAGACTTACCTCTCGTTCCTCAAGAAAAATAGCATCTACAGAAATACCTCGATTTTCATTTTTAAATGCAATAACTATTGGCGCTTCTCCTTCACTAAGTATTAGTTTGCCAACTAAATATGCTCGCGCAGCTTGATAGAAAAAAGAATCTATAAATTCAAATCTTAAATATTCAACATTTTTTGAAAAATTTTGATTTGTGAATGCTTTAATTTTTCTAGATATTCGTGTTGCGTTAAGATTAATATCATCGTATGGAACTCTAAACGAAAAGTCATCGAGTATTGTTTCGAATATACGTTTAAGCGATACCCAATAAGGATATCGTCTTATGTTAAGAGTCATAATTAATTGAAGATCGTTCGATGTGCCCGATGGTATGAATTCTAAATCAGGATCAAGACCCTCGGTTCCAAAAATTCGACGCGTTGTAGAATTAAAAAACGTTTTAATAAAATCATTATCAGGAACTTGATTAAGGCGGTCAGCAAAATAACTTCTTATCTCTCGCCATAATATTTTATTCGTCAAATGCGAACCCAATGTTCTGCGTAGTGTTAATGCAATTCGTCGTACTGATTTTTCATACAAATCAACCCGATCAACGATATCGTTTTGATGTCCTTTCCAATCCTTTTGTTCAAATCGTGTCCTAGCACGGCGGGTTATACGATGGAAATAATTGTTATAGCGAATGAAACCATCATAGATAATCTTCGAGCATTCCGAAATAAGTTCTTTTTCAGACATTGTCAATATTGATACAATAAGATTCAGAGATTCGAAATAATTTCGTCAGCAAATTCACTACATTTAATTTCTTTTGCATTATTCATCAATCTTGCAAAATCATATGTTACAGTTTTATTTGCAATCGTTTTATCCATTGCCTTAATAATATTATCAGCTGCTTCTGTCCACCCCAAATAACGGAGCATCATTTCTCCTGATAGTAATAATGACCCTGGATTTACTTTATCTTGATTTGCATATTTTGGCGCTGTTCCATGAGTTGCTTCAAAAATTGCATGCCCTGTTTCATAATTTATATTACCACCTGGCGCTATTCCTATGCCTCCTACTTGGGCAGCTAATGCATCAGAAAGATAATCACCATTTAAATTCATTGTCGCAATTACATCAAACTCTTCTGGTCGAGTTAACACTTGCTGCAGCGTAATGTCAGCTATGGAATCTTTAATTAATACTTTACCATCTTTTTTTGCTTGCTCCATTTCAGCATTAGCTTTTTCTTGACCTTTTTTAGCACATGTTTTTTCCCACATATCCCAACTATAAGTCATATTTTTAAATTCAGTTTCAGCAAGTTTGTAACCCCAGTTTCTAAAAGCTCCTTCTGTAAACTTCATAATGTTACCTTTGTGAACAAATGTAATACTTTTCTGTTTATTTTGTATGGCATAGTTTAATGCTGCCCGGGTCAGTCTGTTTGTTCCCTCAGATGAAATAGGTTTAATGCCAATACCTGATGTTTTTGGGAATCTGATTTTTTTGTAATAATTAGGAAATTCCTTTTTTAAAAGAGCTAGAAATTTTTCATTATTTTCAGTTCCTTGCTCAAATTCAATACCAGCATAAATATCTTCGGTATTTTCTCTAAAGATGACCATATTTATTAACTCAGGATTTTTTACGGGGGATGGCACACCCTCAAACCAACGTACTGGTCTTAGACATACATAGAGATCTAAAATTTGTCTTAATGCTACGTTGAGAGAACGAATGCCACCACCAATTGGTGTAGTCAAAGGACCTTTAATTGCAACAAGAAATTTATTACACATATCAATTGTTTCATCAGGCAACCAACTTCCAGTTAATTTGTTAGCTTTTTCACCAGCAAAAACCTCTACCCATTTAATTTCTTTTTCACCTTCGTAGGTTTTTTTTATAGCGGCATCAATTATTCTTTTCGACGCACGCCAGACATCTGGCCCTATGCCATCTCCCTCTATGAAGGGTATTATTGGTTTATTAGGAACCACCAGCTTTCCATTTTCTATGGAGATAATTTCACCATCTTCAGGTATTTTTTCTTCTTGACTCAACGCAGTCTCCTTGTTCGTTAATGTCGCTATTATAGTGTATTTAATGCTATATCCGTGATTATTCCCAAGATTTATTACAATCAAACTTCATCAAATAATTGACAATAGGGTAGATATTGACTATTTTTGTCAAATGCGCCGATTTGAAATCAGCTTGCGGGCGCAATAAAAATACCGCTAAAGAGACAACCTGCTTTAGCCCAAGCTGAACGCGGGTTTTTTTATTTGAAGTTCCCGTGTTTACTTGGTGTCAATTTATCAGGCTGACTCTTAATATTTTTAACTTATTTGTAGAGGATGTCATGATGTCAGACGAAAAGTATGAATCTTTTGGAGCGAATACTAAAGCGACTCGCGCCGGACAAAAAAGAAGCTTTGAAGGTGAACATAGTGAATTAATTTTTGCTAGCTCCAGCTATATTTTTAAAGATGCGGCTGAAGCAGCAGCTCGTTTTTCTGGCGATAGCGCAGGCAATATATATTCCCGTTTTACAAATCCAACAGTCAGGACATTTGAAGAACGTCTAGCCGTAATGGAAAAAGGCGAACGCTGTATAGCAACTTCTTCTGGGATGTCAGCAATATTAAGCACAGTACTTGGCTTACTAAAAGCAGGGGATCATATTGTTTCATCGAGAAGTATTTTTGGTACGACAGTGGGCTTATTTAGTAATATTTTGCCCAAATATGGAATCAATACAGATTTTGTAAATTTAATAGATTATGAATCATGGCAAAATGCCATAACACCACAAACGAAAATACTTTTTTTGGAAACACCATCAAATCCATTAACGGAAATAGTTGATATAAAGAGGATTGCTGATATTGCTAGAGAGAATAAATTACTATTAATTGTTGATAATTGTTTTTGCACACCCTCTCTTCAACTCCCATTAACTTTGGGTGCCGACATTGTGATTCATTCAGCAACTAAATATTTAGATGGTCAGGGACGTTGTGTTGGAGGTGCAATCGTAGGCACAGAGAAAATTTTGTCAAATGAGATATATACTTTCTTGAGAACAGCAGGAACAACAATGAGCCCCTTTAATGCTTGGGTATTTTTGAAAGGATTAGAAACTTTGTCTATTAGGATGCGAGCACATTCTGAAAACGCATTAAAAATTGCTGAATGGCTAGAGAATCAAAAGTCTGTGGAAAAAGTTTTTTATCCAGGATTAAAGTCTCACCCCCAGCACGACTTAGCAAAAAAACAACAATATGGATTTGGTGGTGTAGTTAGTTTTGAAGTTAAAGGGGATAAATTAAGGGCTTGGAAATTGATTGATTCGATTGATATTTTCTCAATTACTGCAAATCTTGGCGATACAAAAAGTACGATTACTCATCCCGCGACAACAACACATCATAGATTGACTGAAAATCAGCAAAAAGAAGCCGGAATTCATCCTAATTTGATCCGTCTTTCAGTCGGTCTTGAAGATGTTACCGATTTAATTTCTTCCTTGGAGCGTGTTCTTTGAGTGTATTTTTTTTAGACGTTATGCCATGGAAAGCCTGATATTGCCTCATGCTAGTCATTTTTGACTAAAAAAATATAGAAAAATAATAAAACCAACATGGATTTAAAGACCACTTTTTAGGTACACTACGCGGCCTGAAATTGTTGTACAGCTTTTGCATAAAATGTTGCAATGCACAATCTGACTTTATAGAAAAATAATAAATACGGATGTTCCACATTATCTTGTGCAACATGCAGTTGTAGTAAATAACAATTTAATATTAATTATTTATAAACATGGAGGCTGCTGACCATGCCTGGACGTAATTTTTTATTTATCCCTGGACCTACTAATGTTCCAAGACGTATTCAAAATGCAATGTCTGTGGAACAGGAAGATATGCGTGCGATGGATTTGCCTGATTTTACTAAGCCCTTGTACGAAGATTTAAAGAAAATATTTAAAACAAAAAATGGTCGGATATTCATATTTCCAGCCTCTGGGACAGGAGGATGGGAGTCAGCGGTCTCAAACACATTGAGTTCTGGCGATAAGGTGCTGATGTCTGGCTTTGGACATTTTTCAAACTTATGGATTGATCTTTGTCAGCGTTGGGGTTTAGATGTTCAGGCTATTGAAGTTGATTGGGGCGAAGGCGTGCCAGTTGAAAAATATGCTGAAATCCTAGCAGCCGATAAAAATCATGAGATTAAAGGAGTGTTTGCAACTCAAAATGAAACAGCAACAGGAGTTGCATCAGATATTGCAGGTGTTCGTAAAGCACTCGATGCATGCAATCACCCAGCATTATTGTTTGTTGATGGCGTCAGTTCTGTTGCATCAATAGATTTCCGAATGGATGAATGGGGAGTCGATCTTTGTGTTTCAGGTTCACAAAAAGGTTTTATGCTACCAACTGGTTTGGGAATTGTATGTGC
>MDTA01108633.1_pt1 | contig 14896 bp, 14 predicted proteins | sample 811151 | NCBI WGS metagenome assembly MDTA01 (sample SAMN05326648, study PRJNA326480) | marine metagenome | isolation source: seawater | place: Indian Ocean: South | collected 2010 | reverse complement strand
GGTGAAGATTCGTCTTCAAAATTCGTTAACGGTATATTATCATCTCTGATATGATGTATATAATAATGTTTTAAGAATCAAAACAACTAACAATTTATAGCGGGACTATTTCCCATGATTTGAGAGGTTAATTTTAATATGGCTAGCGTACTAGATAAAGTAAGAGAAATTGCAGCGGACAAACTAAGTGTAAATATTGATGATATTTCAGGAGAATCATCATTTACTGAAGACTTAGACGCCGATTCTCTTGATATAGTTGAGTTAATAATGGCTATCGAAGAAGAGTTTGGAAGCGACGACAATCCCTTAGAGATATCTGATGAAGATGCCGAAAAAATCCTAACTGTTAATGACGCAGTAAAATACCTAAGTGATAACGGTATATCTTAAAATATCAAACAAAAAATACCCTCATTTAACAACTTGCTGAGGGTATTTTCTTAACTAAATTTTTGAAAGATAAAAATAATTATTGAAAAGTAAAAATTCTCCATATGTGAAAATCATACCTATTGGAGGACTTGGTGAAGTTGGGAAAAATATGACTATCATCGAATCTGACAAAGACATAGTAATAATAGATGCAGGTATTGGTTTCATTAAGAAAAATGAAATTCCTGGAATAGAAATTGTTATTCCAGACATAACTTATTTAGAAGAAAAAAAGCAAAAGATCAAAGGTATAATTGTTACCCATGGTCATGAAGATCATATAGGTGCAATCCCCTTTATACTTGATAGTTTTAATATTCCAGTATATGCCCCAGGAATGGCATGTGAATTGATTAGAAAAAAACTTTATCGAAGTAGTAATAAAATTTCTCCAAAGATTTTTCCTACAAAAGAGAATAATAAATATAAATTAGGCGATATAGTTTTTGAATTATTCCCTGTATGCCATTCAATACCCGATTCTTACGGTTTGTTAATTAATACTCCTTGTGGAAATATTGTTCATTCAGGAGATTTCAAGTTTGATAAAAATCCAACAATAGGTAATGAATATAAAAACAATATAAATCATCTAAAAAAAATACTTAAAAATGAAGTCATGATACTAATGTCAGATTCTACTAACGCAGAAGAGGATGGATATTCCATTTCAGAACAAGAGGTAAAAAAATCTATAAGTTCTATTATCAAGTCACATAATAATAGAATTATTGTTTCGACATTTGCATCTCAAATCTCAAGAAATAAAATTATTTCAGATGCATGTATAAAATATAATAAAAAATTATGTATTGTTGGTAAAAGTATGATTGAAAATACAAAAATAGCCAAAAATCTTGGACATATTAGCTCTTATGAAGAATTAATGATAAGACCAGATCAGATAAATAATATAAATCAAAATAATCTTGTAATTTTAACTACTGGTAGCCAGGGAGAAAGGCAGTCAGGATTAGTAAGAATTGCTAACAATGATCATAAAAATATACAAATTAGAGATGGAGATACGGTCATTATTTCAGCCAGTACGATACCGGGAAACGAAGTTCAAGTAAATGATACAATAAACAAATTGCTCAAACTGGGTGCGGAAGTTATAACCGATAAGAATCATACAATTCATGCATCTGGTCATGCATATAAAAACGAACTTAAGGAATTCATTAAGACTGTTAATCCAAAATTTTTTGTACCTATTCATGGTGAGATTAAAATGCAAATAGCCCATGGTAAAATTGCAGAAAGCGAAAATTTAAAGAAAGAGAATATATTTATACTAGAAAACGGTGAAGTTTTATTGTTAAAAGATGAAAAGTTAGATACAAATGGTAAAGTTCCTGCAGAAAATATTCTTATCGATGGAAAAAACTTAATTTATGAAGATGATGAAATCATTAAAGAAAGAAATCAAATTTATAAAAATGGATTAATTCTAGTTACGATTTTATTGGATTCAAAATATGCGGTCAACAAAATAGTTGATCTAATATCATATGGTGTTATTATAGATGACTCATATGAAAATATTAAATTTATCAAAGATTCTCTAGAAAAAAATATTAATAGTGGTTTAAAAAAACAACCGAAAAATAAAAACATCAAAAATTTTATAAAAGAATATTCTTCAAACTTTTTGAAACAAAAACTTGATGCAAAATCAAAAATTATTGTGCGATTGGTGAATAATGACTAATTTAAAATATACTTTTTTAGCTAAATTATTAATATTTTCAACTATAAGTTTTGCCTTAACATACTTATATATCTTTAGAAACATAGAAGAAATGAAGGAATTTTTTGGCTGGTCATTTATTCCATCAATTCTTGCTACCTTTCCAATAATTATAAATATTTTTTTTAGAAAATTTATTCGTTTTTGGAAGTACCAAATTAGTTTCATATTATTATGCGCGAGTTTATCTGGTATTTTAGGTATTTTCTATGCTCCAATTGGTTCATTTTCAGGTGAATCTATAGGAGGAGAATTAGGTATATTTGTATCTAGGTCATACATGAACTGGAACAGATTTGATGTTTCATTATTAGATTATCTGATTTCTTGGATGAGAGTAATATTATTTATATTATTAGCAATATCCTTAATAAAACCAAAGTTGATAAAAATCACTACTTATTATATCTATAATTTTTCTAGCAAATTCATAGTTAAGTTTTTATTACTTGTAACAAAATTATCTAAATATACAGTAATTAATATTATTAACTCAATTATAAAAAAAAATAATATACCAAGTGACACTGAAGAAGAAATAGAAATAAACGAAAAAGATATGAATAATAAAAAAGAGTTTTCTAAAAGTGAACCAACGATAGCATCAAATAAATCTAAGGATCAAGAGATTCCTAAAAATAATTTCATCTCAAATAACTCTGAAACAGATATTACAAAACCTGAAGAATTACTAACTTCCCATAGCTATGAATGGATTATCCCAAGCCTAGATAACCTCAAGAGACCTTTACCCGGAGGCATATCTGAATCAGAAGTTAAATTAACAAGTAAAAAAATAGAATCCTCGTTGAAGCAGTTTGGCATTGAAGTTACTGTTGACCAAGTAAAAAAAGGACCCACTGTAACTATGTATGGGCTAAGTCCAGGATGGAAAGGAAAAACAGATGACAAAATTGGTCAAAGAGTTAGAGTTGACACAATATTAAATCGAGAAAAAGATATAGCACTATCATTAGCTTCTCCAAACTTAAGATTTGAAGCTCCTGTACCTGGAGAATCCGTAGTAGGTATTGAAGTACCTAATAACTCTCCTAATGAAGTAACATTGAGATCAATAATGGACACAAATGAATGGAAAGAATTTGCAAAAGACAACCCATTACCTGTCCCATTAGGCCTCGGTTCAGGTGGAGAATCCGTGATGACTGATTTGTCAAAAATGCCTCATACTTTAGTTGCAGGATCTACAGGATCTGGTAAAAGTGTTTGCATGAATAGCATTATTACAGGATTAATAATGACAAAAACTCCTGATGAACTAAGAATAGTCATGATAGATCCTAAAAGAGTAGAACTAACACCATACGAGGGAATACCACATCTTTATACGCCAGTTGTAGTAGAATCAGACCAAGCAGTGATTGTCTTAAAATCTTTAGTTAAAGAAATGATGGAAAGGTTTAAAATTTTAGAAAACTTCGGTGTAAAAAACATATTAACTTTTAATAAAAAATCAGATTATAAAATGCCTTATCTAGTTATATTAGTAGATGAACTTGCAGACCTAATGCTTAGCGCATCAGGTGAAGTAGAAAGACTATTAGTAAGACTTGCTCAATTAGGGCGAGCTACTGGTGTACATTTAGTTGTAGCCACACAAAGGCCATCAGTAGATGTAGTTACAGGGCTAATTAAAGCTAATTTTCCAAGCAGAATATCATTTGCTGTAATGTCACAGATTGATTCAAGAACAATTTTGGATAGTATTGGAGCAGATAAATTATTAGGTAAGGGTGATATGTTATTTAAGCCTATAGATAAGCCTAAACCATCTAGAGTTCAAGGTGCTTTTGTTTCAGACATAGAAGTTGATTCAGTAGTTAATTTATGGAAGAAAAACACTTATCCAAATATGAAATTCTTAGAACTAAATAATGAAGAAGAGAACGGAATTAATAATATAGAAATATCTGATAATGATTCATTATTTAATAATGCCTTAGAACTTAGTAAATCTCAAAAAACTTTATCAGTATCTTTTCTTCAAAGAAGACTTAGAATTGGATATCCTAGAGCAGCAAGATTAATGGATGAGTTAGAAGAAGCTGGAGTTGTAGGTCCAGGTGAACCAGGTAAAGCGCGTCCAGTAATTTAATCTTAACTTAATGTATATATACTTATAGACTACAGATTACATTAAGGAATTGATTTTTGAATAACGTAACTGATCTCTTTCCAGAAAAAGAACCAAAAAAAGAAAAGCAAATCCCTCTCGAAGAGTTGTTAGAATCTTGTATGCATTGTGACTTTGAATTAAAAAGCTCAAAAATTTACCAAAGATATAGAATATGTCCTAACTGCAATTATCACTTTTCAATATCAGCTAGACGAAGATTAGCTACTTTGATTGACAAAAATAGTTTCCATGAAACAAGTAAATGGATTCAATCACTAGACCCTATAGAGTTTTCGCCAAGAGTTTCATATCGAGTTAGACTTGTACAAGATAGAATTCGCACAGGACTTAATGAAGCTATTATAACTGGGACTTGCAAAATAGATGATAAAGATGTTGTGATGATTGTAATTGATTCAAGTTTTTTAGGAGGATCGATGGGAGTTGTAGTAGGAGAAAAAGTAACATTAGCTCTAGAATTGGCAAAAAGAAAAAAAATACCTTGTATTTGTACTGTAAGTTCAAGTGGTACTAGATTACAAGAAGGTATTTTTTCATTATTGCAGATGGCAAAAACATCTTTCGCTGTGCGCTCATTAAAGGATGCAAATATTCCTTTTATAACAATCCTAAGCAACCCAACAACAGGACAAATTTTTAGTAGTTTTGCATCTTTATCTGACATAATTATCTCAGAGCCTAATGCCCAAATTGGTTTTTCATCTCTAGGAGAAATAACTGAATTTGATAAAAATAAAAAAGATCTTCCACATACATCAGAAACTTTTATTCAGTTTGGGCAAATTGATAAAATATTAAATCGGGACAAAATTAAAACAAACTTAAGTCTATTACTTGATTTGCTTTATCCAAATCATAAAGTTAATTCCATTAAAATTGGCAAAGAATATTTAAAAAAGAATTTACCTTATAAAAATCCAGAAGAAATTATAAAATTATCCAGAAACAAAAATAGACCAAAAGCAAGATATTATTTAGAAAATATTTTTACAAATTTTTTTGAAATACATGGAGATAGAATTTCCTATGATGACACTTCAATAATAACTGGTATAGGAAAAATTTCTGGTCAAAGTGTAATGATTATTGCGCAACAAAAATCTGAAAAAAATATTAGGCGTAAAAGTTCATCAGGGTCTCAATCTGGAGAAATTACTCCATCAGGATTTAGAAAAGCAACCAGAGCAATTAACTTGGCAGAATTATTCAAGATACCTTTGGTAAGTTTTGTTGATACTCCAGGACCTGCTTTAGGAATGGAAATGGAAAAATTAGGTTTATCTAATTCAGTGTCAAATATGATAGACCAAATTGGGAAAGTAAATACTCCTTCTATTTCTCTAATTATTGGTGAAGGAGGATCTGAAGCCGCATTAGCATTTTCCATAACAGATAAAGTTTTGATGCTTGAAAATGCTATATATACACCAATTATTCCTGAAAAAGGTGCAAAAACAGAAATGAAAGATCAGAATAAGATTTCTGAAATAGCTGAATCACTCAAATTAACCGCCTCAGATTGTTTAAACTCAGGTATTATTGATAAAGTTATACCTGAACCTAAGGGTGGAGCGCATCAAAACCCTACAGAGACTGCAAAGCTAATAAAGAAAATCTTAAGTAATGAACTTTTTGAAATAAATAAAATTCACATCAATACCTTAAAAAATAGAAGAAGGAAAAAATATAGAAACATAGGAGAATTCGGCAGTAAATTCTTAAAGACTGTAAAACATGAATCTAAAATTTTTCAAGCAGGAATCAAAGCAAGCATAAAATCTCTAAGAGAAAATTAAGTTTTCCGGCTGAATACCATTTAATGTTTTATTTGCGTTTTCAAAAGCAAACATTATTCTTCTATCTACACTTTCCCTTGATGATCCCGCAAGATGAGGAGTTACAACACAATTATCCAACTTCAGTAACTCAGAATTTTTACTAATTGGTTAAATTTCTGTAACATCAAGAGCTGCACCTAAAATTTCATCAGTCTTAAGAGCATTAATTAGCGCCTTTTCATCGTGTACAGGACCTCTACATGTATTTATAAATATGGAATCTTTTTTCATCAATCCAAATTCTTTAGCACTGAACATACTTTTAGTTTCATCTGATAAAGGGACGTGAACAGAAACAATATCAGAAATTTTTAACAATTCTTCAAAGGATAATTTTTTTATATTTAATTCGTCTTCAAAATTGGAAAATTCCTTTATATCATTATAGAAAATATTAACATCAAAACCTTTCAATAATTTGGCTACTTTTGACCCTATGTTACCTAAGCCAACTATACCTATATTCTTTCCTGTGATTTCATGAACATTTCCATAAGGGCCTGTAATTGCTTTTTTCATCCATTCGCCTGATTTTACTCCTTCAACAGCCTGAGACAATCTTTTATATAGGGTCATAATAAGTGCTATTGTATGCTCTGCAACTGAATTTGAAATTGCAGGGGAATTACCGCAAATATTTATATCTAAATCATTAATTGCATCAATATCCCATCCGTCAAAGCCGGCACTTAGTAATTGTATATGACGTAGATTTGGTAATTTTTTTAACATTTCTATACTTAGTAATTCACCATTGCAAATTATTACCTCTGCATCAATCATCTTTTCAAGATTTTTTTCAAAACCATCCCTTATTTTTGCAGAATTGGAGTAGTCCTCTTCTCCGGAAAATAAAAATTCACATCTCAGGTCATCCAAGCATAACTCCTTTGCTCTATCACTTCTACTAAGAGTTCTACCTTTATCATTTTTACTGTAGAATACTAATTTTTCACCCATAATTGAAACCTCTATACTTTTTTTGATAATAAACCTTAAATAATTTATTATATAATTATTATAACTTTGAATAACTAAACTTGCTTAGAAAAATTATTATCAAGAACTAACAACAAAAAACTCCCGATAAAGTTAGGATATTATTTAGAAAAAATAAATTATGAATGATCAATTAATTATTGCAGGGAAAAAATTTAATTCTCGACTTATGACTGGTACAGGAAAGCATAAGTCTAAAGAAGATCTACTAAAATCTATAGAAAGTTCTGAAACTGAAATCATAACAGTGGCCATTGGTCGCATTGACTTGAACGACCCACAGAAAAAAAATTTGCTAGATCATATAAACTGGAATGATTATCAAATTTTACCCAATACTGCTGGCTCTAAAACATTCGAAGAGGCTGTGTATATAGCAAAACTTGCTAGAGAAGTCACTGGATCAAATTGGATAAAGATTGAAGTTATACCTGATTCAAAATATCTTCTCCCTGATCCAATTGGAACATTAAAAGCAGCTGAAATATTAATTAAAGAAGGATTTATCTGCCTCCCATATATTGGGGCTGATCCAGTTTTGGCAAAAAGATTAGAAAACATTGGTTGTGCCACCGTTATGCCATTAGGATCTCCTATTGGATCAGGTAGAGGTGTTTTAGCACTAGAAGAAATCCAAATAATTATTGAACAATCGAAAATTCCAGTGGTGGTTGATGCGGGCTTAGGTGTGCCATCAGATGCTTCAAAAGTCATGGAAAACGGAGCTGATGCAGTCCTAGTAAATACAGCTATATCAAAATCCAATGATCCTGGATTAATGGGAGAAGCATTTAAATTGGGAGTAAAAGCAGGAAGAAAATCTTTTCTTGCAGGCAGAATACCCAAAACCTTAATTGCAAATCCAAGTAGCCCTCAAGAAGGAATAAAATAATAATTGAAGCAACTTAGTTTTCCTATAGTGTCATTAATTACTAATACATCAGTTTATCAAACCAAAGAAAAAATGTTAGATAATATAATACATGCCACTAAAGTTGGCATTAATATGATTCAAATTAGAGAAAAAAATCTTTTAAATGAAGATAAAAAAAAACTTATTGAAAAAATTCAATCTAAAACAGATAATAAACCAATAATCATTATTAATGATGGATACGAATTATGTAAAGTTTTTCATATGGATGGGATCCACCTTCCTGAAAAAAAAATCCACCAAATAAAAAATTTAAAATCAATATTGAATGATGATCAAATAATTGGTTGTTCTATTCATTCTCTAAAATCTGCTATTTTAGCTGAAAAACTTGGTGCTAATTATTTACAGTTTGGAAGTACGTTTAAAACAAAATCCCATCCTGGACAAAATCCTTTAGGTTTAAAAGAACTTAAGAAAATTACTGCTAACATAAATTTACCAGTAATTGCAGTGGGGGGTATAAATGAAAAAAATTGTTTATTACCATTCCAAAATGGGGCATCTGGAATAGCCTCCATAAGATCTTTTTCTGAAAAAGCAACATCAAAAAAAATTATTGAAAAATTAAATAATGGAGAAATAATATGATAGAAATATTAATTAATGGTGAAAAAAATAATTTTGAAAATTCTATTTCTATTTCGGAATTAATTGTTATGAAAAACTTGGAAAATTTATCAGTCGCTGTAGCCTTAAACTCGGAGATCGTAAATAAAAAAGATTTTAAAGTAACTTTCATAAAAAACGGAGATAAACTAGATATAGTAAAACCCGTCGGTGGTGGATAATTGAATACAACAAAAATTCTATCATTATATCCTAAATATTTTTTTGATAATTTATACGAACTTTTTTCTATAAATGATTACAAATACCTCGTAGTTGCGAATATAACAATGTTTGCTGGATATCAGATTAGGGTTATGGCTCTAGCTTGGATAGTTTTAGATCTTACACAATCTGAAACTTCCATGGGTTTAATAAATTCAATAAGTGGCATTGGGGTAATAGGTATGTCTCTTTTTGGAGGAGCTTTCTCAGATAGATTTGAAAGATGGAAACTTTTATGGATGACTAAATTATCAGTAGCCATTATTTCAATAATTACTGGAATACTATTATCAATGAATATTATTAACGAAAATACAGTCTGGATACTAATACCCTTGTCGCTAATAATTGGAATAATATTTGGCATTCATAATCCTTCTAGCCAGACATTTGTTGTAGATGTTGTTGGTAAAGAAAAATTAGTCCAAGCTGTAAGTTTTAACACCTCTGCAAGTACAATAGCCCAGATAGTAGCTCCAAGTTTAGGGGGACTATTGATATGGCTTGGATATGACATAAGTTTTTATTTTATTTCATCGTTATACATATTGGGAGCACTTATGATAATTTCTGTCAAGACTAGAAGCAAGAAAAAAAATCATAAAGTAAAAAATGAAAATATATTTATAGAAATAAAAACAGGTATAATTTACTCACTTAAAAATCCTATCATTCGCCCTTTATTAATAATTTCAATTACAGCAATTTTTGGAGGTATGTATCAACCAGTAATCCCAGTAAAAATAAAAAATGATCTTGGGTTAGAAGAATTACATTATGGATATACTCTAGCTGCTAGCGGGGTTGGAGCTCTCTTTGGTTCAATTATTTTATTTACTTTAGGCTCAAGAGTAAGAAATTTATATGTTTTGATAATCTCTTTTATAGGTTTTGATATAGGTGTAATAATTTTTGGATTTGCTCCTAATTTCCTAATTTCTATTTTATCGAGTTTTATGATGGGAACTGGTTTTGCATGTTGGATGGTTACAGTGCCAGTAATGCTCAAGCAGTATGCAAGCGATGAAATGAGAGGACGTGTTGTTAGTCTGTATTACATGACAATCTTAACTTATCAACTAGGCTGGTTTTTTGGAGGGTATATTTTAGAAAAAACTAGTATTGAATTTTCCGTGTTATTTTCATCTTTATCAAGTATATTGATTGCCATAATTACAATTATTTCCTCAAAGGAACTAAGAAAGTTATAAATTTTCATAGATAAATTAAGAAACATAACTTGTGTTATTTAAACTTTTAAATAATAATCGATAATATATTTACAGAAATCTAAGGAAATTAAGTATGCCAAAAATAACTAATGTGGAATTTTTAGAATTTTCAGCTAATCATCATAACGCATCTAGAAACTGGTTAGTAATTAAATTAAATACTGATAATCCGAAATTATTTGGACTTGGGGATGCCTCAGCTATGGAAGATGAAGATGAGGTTAAGTCAATTATTAGTTCATGGACAGAAAAGTACCTTTCAGGAAAAGATCCATTGGAATCTGAGGTTCTTTGGACAAACCTTTACCATGACCCACATGCTAGAGGCGGAAGACTAGCTACAACTTCTCTTTCAGGAATAGATATTGCTCTTTGGGATCTAAAAGGAAAAATCCTTAAGCAACCAGTATGGAGACTACTTGGAGGATCTTTTAGAGAAAAAATTAGAGTTTACGCAAATGGCTGGTATACAAACCCTGGTGCCCCTGAACTAAATGCAGAAGAAGCAAAAAAAGTTGTAGATATGGGATACACTGCATTAAAGTTTGATCCCTTTGGCCAAAATAATTACTACAAAATTTCTCTCAAAGAACTAGACATTGCGGAGAAAAGAGTAGAGTCTGTTAGAAAATCAGTTGGAGATAACATCGATATATTAATTGAAGCACACGCAAAATTTAACGTTATGAATGCAATTAAAATTGGAAAAAAATTAGAAAAATATAATCCATTATGGTACGAAGAGCCAGTTTCTGAGGAAAGAATTTCTGAACTTCTAGAAGTCAGGAGAAAAGTAAATATTCCTATTGCAACAGGAGAAAGATTATATACAAAATTTCCTTTTTCAGAAATTGTAGATAAGCATGCAGCAGATATTCTTCAACCAGACATTGCAAATGCTGGAGGAATAACAGAATTAAAGAAAATTTCTGCAATTTCAGAAGCAAAACACATTACTATGGCTCCACATAATGTATGCTCACCTGTTGGGGCTATGGCAGAGATGCATTTGGACAAATCTATTGTTAATTTTGAGATACAAGAATACCATGCAGAATTTTATACTGAACATTACTTCAGCGTATTTCATGGTTTTCCTAGGCAATCAGGTGGTTATGTCGAATTATCGGATAAACCTGGGCTAGGTCTTGAAATTAACTATGAAGAAATTAATAAACATCCACCATTGAAAAAAACACATGCAAGAGGTGGAACAATCAAAGGAATATAAAGTTTAAATGATTGAAAATTCAATATTAAAAATTAATAAAACTGGAAATAAAGCTAATGTTTTTGAACTTACCTTTCCATCCTTACAGCTAGTTGAATTAGCTATACATATAGGATTTGACGCAATCCACCTTGATGGAGAGCATGGCACTTTTAGTGAGACTGATGTTGACAATATTTGTAGAATTGCAAATGGATTTGGTAAATCTGTAACAGCTAGAGTCCCAGATAATTCGCCATATCAGATCAACCTTTACCTTGATAGGGGAATTCAAGGAATTATAGGACCACATATCGACTCAAAAGATGACGCTCAAAAGCTTGTAGACGCTTGTTTGTTTCCTGGATCTGGTAAAAGATCATGGGGAGGAGGAAGAGGAACTGAGTATAATGATGATGTAAAAATTAAAGAAATATACCAAGGAAAACTAAATTTTTCAACATGGTCCAATCAAAACATGTTAGTCATTGCACAAATTGAATCTAAAGATGCATCAGAAAATATTGATGATATTCTTTCTGTAAAAGGCTTATCTGGAATTACTGGGGGGCCTAATGATTTTGCTGCATCCTTGGGCTTCCCTGGCGAACCTGATAACAAAATAAGAATTGAACATACTAAAAAAGTTGAAGAAAAAACTAGAAAAACTGGTAAAGTAGTTTATGATGACATTTGCAATAAATTATCTATTATGGATCTAATGCTCAAAAATGCTAGGGATTTTATAATAAAATAAATTCGAGAAATAACTTATGGAAAAAAATATAGATGAAATAAAAATTTCTAGTTCTACAAATCTTCAATTAACTTCTAGCCACCTTTATATAAAAACTAAAAAAATACCTTATGCATCAATTTTTCTTGATGACATCATTAATATAGAAACCTCAAAGTTAGATAAAATTTTCTCTTCTGGATTCTGGGCAATTATAGGATTAATTTCATCAATAATATTGTGGCAAATATTACCTGAATCTAATATATTAAATTTTATCCTAATAATTTTAATATTTTTTACTATTTTTTTTGTTTTTGATTTTTTCGTAAAACCAGAAGGTATTTTGCTAAAAATTACTAGTTCAAATAGTACTTATGAGATAAAAATGGAAATTGATAAAAAGAAAATTCTTAACTTCATAAATCAACTGGAAAATAATAGAAAAAATACTATTTATTCTAGATTGAATAATAATTTCAGAAATTATCCATCCTCATAACTCACCCACTCGAAGATTAGGCTTTACATCAAAATCTTGTGAAAAATTACGTAAATTGTAGTTTATAAGACCAGCCATAGCTATCATCGCACCATTATCAGTACATAACTTAAATTCCGGAATAGCTACAGGGAGTGGTGAATGTTCTAAAAATTGATTCCTTAATGGCAAGTTAGCTGCTACTCCTCCAGCGAGTACTATGCCGGAAGATTTTTCTCTCAAAGCAACATTAATTGTTTTGGTATATAATACATCTACCACAGATTCTTGAAATGAATTAGCCAGAATTGGAATATATGAGGAAAAATTTTTGTCATTTTGATATTTTTTAACCTTGTTGAACACCGCTGTTTTTAATCCACTAAAAGAAAAATTATCTGAGCCCTTCATCCATGCTCTAGGCAAACTATCTATTTCATTAGTTTTTTCAGCAACTTTTTGGATTTCTGGACCACCAGGATAACGTAGTCCTAAAATTCTTGCTACTTTATCAAATGCTTCCCCAGCAGCATCATCTTTTGTTTCTCCTATCAGATTTATTTCGCCGTATTTTTTCAATATAGCTAAATCAGTATGCCCACCAGAAACAATAAGGCATGTTATGTTTTGCTCCCCCACTGAATATTGAAAATCTAGTAACTTATTTTGGTCTGTTTTTGCCCAAGCAGCATAAATATGTCCATCCATATGGTTAACAGGAAAAACTGGAATACCAAGACTTGCTGACAAACCTTTAGCAAAGTTTACTCCTACAAGTAGTGAGCCTGCTAGCCCCGGACCATTAGTAACTGATATTAATTTAATATCTGACCAATCTATTGAAGCTTCACTTAATGCTGCAAGACAAACTTTTTGAATATGACTTATATGTTGGCGAGATGCAACTTCAGGAACAATACCTCCATAAAAAGAATGAATATCAACCTGTGAAGAAATGATATTTGATAAAACATTTCCATCCCCATCAACTATTCCTACTGAAGTTTCATCGCAACTTGATTCTATTCCTAAAACAAACATATGTATTATTTATTGTATTTTTTATATATTTATTTTATATCTAAAAGAAATTAATATTGTAAAATAAAAGTAATAAAAAATTATATAAACTTAATTTTAAGTTTAGGAGTGTGGAAGAATGAGTAATTTTGCATTACCTCCTTGCCCAACACCTTGCGAAAATGGCGTATTAGTGCCATTATCTGATTTTGGTGGTCATGGAGCATCAGTGTTATATAAGGCTTGGGTATGTACTGACCCTGACTGTGGCTATAACATAAAGATTCGTAATGGAGAAATTCATCTTAATGAAGAAATTCATCAAGGAAGAATTTCTCGAGACAGATAATTATTAGTAAAAAAATAAGAACCTAAATGAATTCTACAAAAAATGAAAATTTAGATATATTTCGTGATAAAGTTCTTATTTTTTTCTTAATTCTCTCCATAATTACCGTTATCTCTCAAATTACACTTGGTGGAATTGTAAGAGTTACAGGCTCAGGCGATGGTTGCCCTGATTGGCCAAAATGTTATGACAGCTGGATCCCACCTTTTGAGTATCATGCATTAATTGAATATGCTCACAGGACACTAGGAGCATCACTTGGGATATTTATATTTATATCAACTTCAATAGTCTGGATAAAATATCGAAGAAATTCTTCAGTAATAAGACTAGTCACCCTTAGTTCTGTATTAGTATTCATTGTAGGAATGATTGGAGGAATGGTTGTTCTTAGTGAATTATCTCCAAGCATAAGAACATTACACCTAACACTAGCTCAAATGGTTACAGCTTTAGTAATTTTATCTTATATATATTCCACTTATACTTTTAACCTTCCTATAAATAAGTCATCTAAATGGTTATGGAGCAAAATTGATAAAGAGCATAAAAGTATACTAAATTTTACCGTATTTGCTGCTATTTTTACATTAGTTGCGTTACTATCAGGTTCATATGCTGTATGGAAAGAAGCTGGAACTGTTTGTAGTTCATGGCCATTATGTGGTGGAAGTATAATCCCTCAATCTTACCTTGCTTGGATACATATGTTTCATAGATTTATATCTATTCTTTCTGTGTTTGTAGTATTTTTCGCTTGTTATAAAGTATTAAAAACTGAGAAAATCTCAAAGCATTTAAGATTTGCATCAATCTCAGGAATAGGATTAATTTTTGCTCAAATAATTATGGGTGCAGCAAACCCATTAACAACTTTTGAACAGTGGGCTAGGGCTGGACATCTTAGTTTAGCAACT
>MDTA01219148.1_pt1 | contig 14897 bp, 20 predicted proteins | sample 811151 | NCBI WGS metagenome assembly MDTA01 (sample SAMN05326648, study PRJNA326480) | marine metagenome | isolation source: seawater | place: Indian Ocean: South | collected 2010 | reverse complement strand
TAATAAGTACACATATTGTCCTATATTATTAACATGCACACAGCATGTGGAGTTAAATAGACAAAAAAATGTTTTATTTCTGAGAGTAGGTAGGGGGTAAATCGTACTTATATAGGAGATGCTAGACTATCAGTGCTGTGAGCCTGCTTGCTAACCGAGTCGGTGGCCGATCTGGTGACCGACCTCCCGGCGCGCCTACTGGAACTCGTGACTGGAACCCGTTCGTATATAAAAGTACATTGTGTTTACAAATGCACAGATGCACGGAGTCAATACATATCCAACCTTGCGTGAGGCGGTGAAAAGGCGTAAAGGACCGAAGCGAATCTACGCCTTCAATGTCCCTTGTACGTATATCGTAGCGAGAGAAAAAACGTTCTTTGATAAGGTCCTCAACCCGACACCCTCGGAAAGCAGGTACTTCTTCGAGGTTATCGAGGAAGACAAACCCTGTCATCTCTATGTGGACCTCGATGTTAACAAGGAAAAGTTTCCCGGTATCGATGTACACGAGGTGAAATCTATGGTATGTGGGCATATCGAATTCGGACTCAAGCAGATGGATCTCGAGATCGACAAAAAGATCGTAGCCGAGTCTAGCAGCGACAAGAAAGGATCTCTGCACATACTCTACAAAATAAAAGGGAAAATATTCGCGAGTAACGCACATGTAGGCGCCTTCATGCGTTCATGCCTACAGAAAAGAGTAGTCAACTTCCCGGAAGATCTACATACATGGTCACTCTTCGTGGATATGTGCGTCTACTCACGCAACCGACTGTTTCGTATGTTGGGGTGCACGAAAAAGCACGAAAAGAGAACAAAACGAGTTCAAGGGCAGGTATTCAACTACGAGAATTGGTTGGACTCAATGGTACAGCCCCTAAGCACGAAGGACGAGATTATGGAGACATACGAGCCGGATGGAAGCCCGGCAAGGTACATGGGCAACAAGGCACTATCACTGTCGGCAGACTACAACCCAGATATAAAGGAAAAACTGGTCGAGTTTGCCTCGCAGGTCGCGCCTGTACGTGGCATCTCTTACATACCCGCCTTTCGCGTATGGATCATCAACCTACAGAAGAAAGACTGTATCTTCAAAAAAGAAAGGCACGGAAAGAACACAAACTACATGGTCATCAACGAAGGTGATCATATCCGGCCGGATCACTCCTATCATTTCCGTTGTTGGTCCCAAAAGTACGAATGTTGTAAGGGAGCGAAGACCGATAAAGTACCCCTGCCTGACGACCTAGCGCGCCTGATGAAGGCACAGAACGAGTTCATGATCTACCCGAGCGTATCGAGTACATCCACGATCTCTTCTAACTCCCGGTGAATAACTTCCGGAAAATTCGAATCTAGTACCCTTTTTAGTAGCGCATTTGCACTCATGGCTCTCGGTAGATACCACGGCTGTTTACTCAGCCAAGAGAGCATAGCCTTTTGTATATACTTGTCGAAATGACGTAGTTTAAAATAAGCGTAACATAATTGTTGGTACTTTTTCTGTATACACAAATGCGTATTCTTGTCCGAGTAAATAATAAACTGTATCCCCGCGGAGGAGATTGGAATCTTTTTATTATCGATACAACAGACGGAATTGACCGGTACGGAGTTGATCTGGTGAATATCACGCGCCTCGTGAATCTTTCCTATGATGTACTTGAGCTTCGGGTTGGAGTATATGTCGGAACATATCTCTCCGCGCGATTTGTTCAGAAAGACGCAATCCCGTTGGATATGCTGCGGCATGCTGGGAGAGTCCGTATCCAACATATCCAAAAAGTAATAGGTAAGCACATGTTTCACCTGCTCTACGGATAACATTTTACAGTTCATAGCATAACTATATAGGAATGTATGTAAAAAGCCACAGTATAAATGCACGTGTGTATACATACATATATACATACACATGGTACAATCGGCGGGTGGATTGATGACGATGGTCGGTGGCCTCGGCCTCTTCGGCTCCGTCGTGTTTCTGAATTCACTGAACTTTAGCAGCCCGCCTATCCCCGCAGGCTTTTTGGTGGGCCTTGTGGCGATTGCTCTGGGATCAGGCATGAGCATAGGCGCCTCCGTCATCGCGATACGAGAGGGCACCGGCCGCGACGGCAAGCCGGAACGCTTCATGCCGTGGGTCATGATCGCCTTGCTCTCCGCTGGCGTATGCGTGTACGGCGTCATTGAGGCTATCAATCACCCTCTGGAACTGCCCGAGTGTCCTTGTCCTGCGAATTACTATGGCTCCTACCCCTGTCTACCCTGCCCCTCTAGCTCTGCCGGCGTATGTCACGGCAAGGGAACATGCGATGATGGCAATACGGGCACCGGCGAGTGTTATTGCGAGACCGGTTGGGGCGGTGAATCATGCTCCGAATGTGCGCCTACTTTTCAAGGCGGACAGTGCGACGAGTGCAAGAGAGGCTGGACCGGTGACAAATGCGACAGGTGCTATCCCGGCTATGCAGGGTCAAATTGCGACCGATGCGATGTCGGCTGGGTCCCCGAAACCGATATATTTGGCACCCTGTGCCGTTTTTGTGAATCGGGGCGGTGGGGCGGATACTGTGAATTGTGCCGCAATTGCACTCAACACGACCCCTTCGGAACCTGCCGGGACAACGACTGGCACGAGGCCAATGTATACAATGCTCAGTTGTGCACGCCTCAAGGGACCGCCTGTTCAAACAAGTACGATTGCGACTCCTTCAATTGCAAGGGATCGTGTGTCCTAGGTGACACGACAACCGGTGACATATGCGAATTCGACGGTGATTGTACAATAGGTACCTGTCAATTCAAGCAGTGTTGCCTCGAAGCTCGGCATGGGAACGGACACTGCGACTGTGGCGCCTTAGGCTACTACGGAGAGTACTGCGAGCCTTGTCCCGGTTTTGATGGCGTGTACAGTAGCACAATATGTAACGGGCACGGTACCTGCGCTGCCGAGTATGCCGGTGACGCCTATGTCGGACTGCGCTGCGAGTGTGCCGGTGAAGACAGTGGTGTATGGACCGGAGATACATGTGCCTGTAAGAAAGCGAGTCTGGAGGATGAGAACTGCTCACTCTGTGCTGGAGGCGCCTATGGTGCGAAATGCGAAGCTTGTCCCGGTGGGAGTGGTGTGGCTCAGTGCAACATGCATGGCAAATGTTCAGATGGGATCGTGGGCGATGGTACATGTTCCTGTGATATTGATGTAACCCCGGGCGGTTTAGGCGCTTTCAAAGGGCAGGCTTGTGAGGCTTGTCTCAGTGACGATTTCTACGGAGAAAATTGTAGAACATGTCCGAATTTGCAAGTGGTGCAGTGTATTCCGGGACTGAACCTGACGGAGATTCCGGGGATTGGGCAGTGTGTACAATCGTGCGGGGCGAAGACATGTAATAGTAATGGTAAGTGTGTTTAGTTCAAGGTCATTATATAAATAATATATATTTATTACATGATGAATCGTTTGGACTTTTCTGTTGCATTGTTGTTATTCATATACGATGTAACTATAATCGTACTATATATCCTTTACAATGATATCAACTTCACTGAAGTTGGAACATTTGCAACTGTATTTTCGCATTTAGCGGCAATACCTCCTCTTCTATTGTCAAAGTCGCTACTCTTTTGGGTCATTCTCTTAACAACAATAGCTTCTGTATTGTATCATATGGCACAGGTTGGATGGTTTGGTGACGATCTTTTAAAAACTGGATGGTACATACCGTCGGATCACCCACTGAGACGTATTGACCATGGATTTTCCGTTGCATTGGTCTTTCTCGTTTCCGTCACCATCTGGTATGATACCATACCAACACTATGGATAATTTTGGTTACCTTTGTTTTAATGAGCATCTCGATTGCATACATAAACACTGTGTTTCTGATCCCAATAAGAGAATGGATTGGTTTAGTTATAATAATGATTGATATTATTGTACTGTATTCTCAAGAACTGAAGAACAAGGACAAGAGGATCTTATCGGTGGGCTTGTTAATTTTTGTCGTATCGGCGATCTTCTACGCTATGGCTACACCCCGAAATCAGGAATGGGAATGGTACCTCCACTCCGCGTGGCATGTAAATGTTTATTCAAGCATATACATTGTTCTCAGAGCGCAGAAAGAAATACCATCCTTTATTCGTGAGCCACGATTTGAAAATACTAAACCGCCATGGACTTAAGAGGTGCAGTAGAAGTGTATGGTTATAAACTAAAATTTAAATTTATATCTACGTCTACCGCGTCTACGTGTACTTGTACGTCTACCGCGTCTACGTTCGGGTTCGGGCTCGGGTGCGGGTCGCATTTTCAAACGCTTTTCTAGGTCTAAAAAAGGATAAAGCAAAACCCCGTCTATGGCTTGAAGTTTGCCGGTGTTCATTTGGTTGGAATTGCACAGCCAGTCTTGTAACGGTAGTAAAGCGAAGGAATAATACTTTGGTCCTAAATTTTCTCCGCCTATACTGATCTTTTTCCTCATAAACTTCCCTGTTGATGGTAGAGTAGGTTTGTTGCTACATTTGCTAACAAAGCATGGGCCGAGCTTCTTGTCTTCGTAGTATCCTATGATACAAACGGCGTGCGCATCCTCGTTGTTCTCATACGTAAACCTTACATGATCCTTGTGCCACTCCGGGTAACCACATCTCTGGATGCCGACAACTAGGGCTCCATACTTTAAATATTCTAGCAATTTATTTTTAATTGAATCACGCCTTGCACTTCTACATAGTACAGCATTTGCATTGCGTTTCCCTTTTACTTTCGAGTATGTGATACCGAATTTTCTAGACAAGTCCTCGTATTTACCGTAGCCCTGTTCTGCAAAATATTTAGCTGCTAGGTCGGGTTCTCCTCCGTCGTAATCTTTAAAGCACACAGAATCGGGCGAAACACCGGTCTGTAGCGTGATCGCTATTTTTGGCGCGTAAGCAAAGCAGTCGGACCCTTCCTGCTGCTGGACAGGGTACCTTTGAAGGGTGTCTGGTCCAATGTCTTCCAGAAATTCCTTCCATGAGGTAGGGGGTTTACCAGTGTAACGACTTAAATGGTTGATGTATTCCATTTAAAAATAGTATGATAATTAATATATATGTTTAAAATTTTAAAATTTAAGACATGGTGTTGTCTTACAAAAATCTTCCAATTTTACTGTTTTTGGATTTTGTAATGCCTTTGCAACTGTTATGAATATGTCTTCTGTTTTAGGAATCCAATCAACAAGTTGTTGAACCCAATCATTGTACTCCTTCTCTGTTAATTCAGCATTCCATGCAAACGAATCACTTAAATTCTTCTGGTACAAGATAAAAAATAAGACACCCAATTGAAACACTATATGTTCTTCAGCTGACTTTTTTCTTTCCTCTAACGTGTTTCCTACAATCTTAGCTTTCACACGACCCTCTCTCCACAACGGATACGTTGATACAGGTACATACATATATTTATCGTCTCTCAAATCATTAATATCACCAACGTCAATTATAATAGGTTTAATTTCATTATTACCAAGACAACAGTAACCAATATTAGCAGGTTTGACATCAATGTAAGCGCCTCCACCGATGAACAAACAGCGAAGTGTAGACGCAACGTCTTGAACTAATGCTGCACAACTATCGAACGACAAATTTCCACTAATGTCCCACAATGTTCCGTCGGTTAGGTTCATTATGATGTAGGGATTCAAATCATCGTTTGAGTACCCATAAATAAAACCACAATCATTGTAGTTAATCAATTGAAACATTTTCCATTCCTTTTTATACTCGTCTTCATTTAACTCCTTTACAGCAAACGCTTTATCCTCGTACTTTATTTCGTATACTTTACTACGTCCACCGTCCATTTCTCGCTTCTCCATTTCATTGCCGTTATAATAGAACACGGTTTCAGGTACCCAAACACCATTCTTTTTAACGTATGCTCCTCCTATAGTTATATTTTTAAAATCTTCTCCTTCTGGAAATATCGTTGCACGGTTACAAAATGAAACCAATTTCGACTCGCGGTCATAAACCTTCATATAATTTACACTGCTTTGGTATTTATATTAGAAAAAATTACACATTATATCTAGGAAAATTTATGTACGGTCTCCGCACGAAATCATATAGCCCTTGTATCACTTCAATAGGACCCATAAGTAGAGGGACGATGATAGGGCTTAACCATACTCTCCAAATTAAAAAGTATACTATTTGAAACAACATTTACATACTTAAATATTATATTTGTACTACCTTCAGGAACTCTCCTCCGCCGGTGACTTTCGTGATTGTATCCTTCTTCGTGGGTTTGTCTTTTGGTTTTAGTATGGCTGCCATAATCTTTTTGTAGGAGGGCATCTTTGTATGCAAGAGGGTGCAATATATACTGTCCCACAACTGCGCGCCGCCGTGACTGGAACCACTCTGTGGGACCACTATGTGGGACCAACCTTCGGTTATACGCCTCGGTCATCGGTTTGGCCTCGGTCATGCACACTACCATAGACACAGCATTGGTAGTCTAAGATCTCCTATATAAGTACGATTTACCCCCTACCCACTTTCCAGAAACAACTTTTTTTTGCGATTTTCCCTAAACATGCACAATAGCACTACATACCATTATAACAACATATTTTATAAAATATGTATAAAAAAAAAAAATTCTCAAATCACAAGTAGGTGTAAATGATGTTTAGCATGAAAATAGCATTAAATTTATTACGCAAGGTCCAGCATTGTAATGATATTTACCTGCTAACAAAATCGGGGGCATACATTTGTGCTAATGCTATTCCATGCTAATGGTTTTTTAATGCTACTTCATGGTAACATGTTTGGTATATTTTCGTGTATATGTTTTAATACATGCTATGTACATGTTAAATTAATATTGTTGATGCTGTGTACGGCGTATGGTATGTACTACTGACCTACCTTGTAAAAAAATATTTTTTTGATAACACCAGCTGTGCTATGCTAGACGGATTCTTCACTTGGGCATTTTTCGTAAATAGAAGACATATGACGAGAGATCACATAGAATACACCGTGAGCCAAACCGGTCGGTATGACCAATACGATAATGCCTACCCACGCATACGATGGGTGCCCGTCAATTTCCTCGAAGGAGAAGAAGTTGCTCGGGTATATGAGCCTGTTGGTTGCGTAGGTATAGATGTACGCTACGGCAAGATATACAACAGGCACAATGTAAGCCCAGAGAACATTGCTTCGTATGCAAGGCCGGTGAAAAATCACCACAAGTGCCAGAGCGAACACATTGATACCATGGGTAAAGATATCGAGGAACCATGCCGAGGCCATGATTTCCCACTCTAGAGCACTGCCGACCAGCCAGTAGCATAGCACCGATACGGAAGGGGCGAAAATGATGTTCAGGTATCTCTCTATGGTCTTGTCATCGACATGTAACAATTCCAGCAGGTAATAGATACCCTGCAAGAAAAGCATCCAGTAGGTGATACGAAGAAAGGCGTTGACAGTTCCGAGGTACAGATACTCCGCCACCGGTGCAAAAATGAGCAATATTATGTAAAGTATAACAGGTATAGGCCACCACATTATGTATATGTATATGTATATATTTATACTAAATAAGATAAAACATTTTATAATGAATCGTTATAAATTATATTTTTTTATATATATATATACGTATATACCTTTAAAAATGGCTAAGGCATTTAAAAAGGCACTAAACGCGTATCTCTTTAATGTCGAATATGGATATGCACCGCCGGAAAAAAAAGGCTGTAAGTGGCAAGCGCTCAGCTCAGATCCGTATTGGACAGAGAAGGAGGAGGAAATTCGCAAGGATATGAATAACCTTTTTCCCATAAAGCAATTCGGAACGCTTTCAAAAAGCAAGGATAAGTCTTTGTTAAAAGAGGCATTGAAGAAGGAAATGATAACATGGCTGGAGCTGGATAGTCCTTATGTCGAAACGAATATAAAATATATTGTACAAGATATCGATAAAATTAATTATGAAAAAAAAGTCAATATACCCTACTATTGCACGAATGGGACTACCTACAGTAAGATAGGTACATACGAGATGTCAATACATCATGGTGGCATAAGGCAACTATTGTATGTAACAGAATTTGAACAGAAACTTTATGAAATTGAACTGATGGCGAGGGAGTTACTGGGGTACTCAGATGAAAACGCTTATTATTACACTACGACATTCTTTTGTACCTATAAAACAAATGGAGACAAGAAATTTTTCTCTGAAGACATGAAAACATTGTACAATCTGAGAACGAGACCCGATTGGGTTGATAACAAACAAGAGAAACGTAACAAGTTTTATGAAGAACGTGAAAATTTAGGAAATTTCGCTCCCATGGAGAGATGGAAACATACACATATGGAAATAATGATATATTCTGCTGAGAAAATAGTATCTAACATCAACAAGATCACAGTGGAAAAAGATCGACAGACTTTAAAAGAGATGTTTAATAAACAAGCGGAGGCTGCGGGATGGGGTAAAGTCAATGGAATATCACTTTTTGACGATTTGAGTAAAGATTCAAAGGACCGAACGTATGTCAAGAATATGCCGGAAAAAACTCTTGAAGAACGTCGTACAATGTTTAACTTCCTTCTAGGCGAAAAAAAATTCGATTATAACACGATGCGATTAAAATTTTAATTTACTAAAGAAGATAAAACATTTTATATGTCACCCACTGCTCTTTCTGCTTGCCCAATTTGTCTTTCCACTTTATCTTAATCTGTTTGTCCTTGTCGTTGATCTCTACCACGGTGATTACACGTTTGATCTCGATTTCATCACCTACCTTTACTTCCATGTGTATGAATGTGAGGGGGTATTTATAGTTCAGGAGTTACAACACAAAGCGGCTAACCACGCGCATGTTAGAAAGTCGTTGATACATTGGTAACAAGAGTCAGATGGCGGCGTACCACTCTTATCACCGGATGCCGTTTTTTTCTCCTCCTTCTTCTTCTCTTCACCATCGGCAACAGGTCCATATTTCGCTGCTCCTGTAAATCCGAAAACTTTTCTAGGTTGTCTACTCATTTGTTATATACAATGTAATACTAATATACAAAATTAATCTAGATTAGATAACAATACCTTGTTAAAAGACACTCTCTTTCCCTTGTGGGTGCATATCATCATATTTTCACGGGAGTGTATGTCGAACTCTCCAACACGGTCTATGTCCCAGTATTGAAGATCTTTCCTCGGTACATGCCCGGCAAGTGGATGTTTCTTCTTCAGGATGGACTTCTTCGGCTTGCGCTTGCTTGAGGGGGACAGAGGTCTTTTGAAAAGACTCTCGGTGATGACTGTCGCTTTTCCGAATTTTACCTTTGGCATTGTATATAAACTGTGCTTCTTGTCTTGTAAAATATGGATGTACCTGACTGGGAGGATATATGTATCGATAGACTGAAACCGATCAACTGTACTGTAGCCGAGCAGATAGAGCCCGAGGCGGAATCGGTATCAAAACCGAAACCGACCTCGGTCAACCGTAGTAGGAAAAAAAGACTATACAATAGGCGCTATCAAAAAATGTTGAAGATGAACCTAGATGGTAACCACGTGGTAGTGGAACCAAAACCAGTCTACACGCATCACGCACAAGAGAGAGTCCATCAGGGTCGCACTGGGGAGTATGTAACCAGCCGACGAGGTAACCGAGTTGTTGTCATTACTGTCCTGCCACGACTTGCGCACCAGAAGGGTACACGCAAGCAGATCCCACGTCTATTTCGACAACGTAAGCAGCCAAAAGGAAAGTACAAGTACCGATGAGAACATTACAGCCACGTAGCCGTCGTAGATCACCGGCCGTTGCCCGTGCCGAGAAACAGAGGCGTTACGCATGGTCAAAATATTTCCAACTTATGGAAGAGCACCACAGACTCCAAATACGCATGTTGCATGCCATGCGACAGTTGGACCAGAGCGGTACCAGAGAAGAACCTATCGATATAGAACAGCCGCCGGTGAAATCGATACCTGAGCGGGTGACGAAAGAGATCGAAGAGATGATGGGCGAGTTGAAGAAGGATGTAGAGTGTCCTATCTGCCTCGACACCATACAGAAAGGGGAACTTGAGATAACCGGTTGTGGGCACAAATTTTGCAAGACATGTTTAAGTCGCCTAGATACATGTGCCTTGTGTCGTAATAAACTAAAGAAAAATTAGAATTTTAATTTACATTCATCGCATACCCATATAGCCTCAGCCGGATATAACCCCTGCTCTTTTAAATGACCGGATCCATCTTCCACTATGAATATCCCACCGTCTACTTCAAGAACCATTGTGACTGTTGTAAACACACTGACTTTAGATTTCAGTGTCCATGTAGAACCATCTTTCACCGCACTACTTATATCAATCTGTAAACACCCTAGACGTGTTCTATGCGCTCTTGTACACTTTGTGTTATCACAATTATCCTGATAACGCATGATGTATATTGTTGAGATTTCTTCTGTGTTCTTTGTCAACGGCTCTAAATTTCTATAGACCTCCGGCACCGTCATAATACCACCCTTTGTTAGCTCACAATCTTCCCGTTTCATGCAGGTGTTATGCTTTATGTCACGATCAACCACCGCCACTACACCCAAATCCGTATTATCTAGGCGCTCACCTTCCCAAAGGTCCCATACATCATTATAGGGCTTCCCGTAATCAGTTTCGTCTGGGTACAGTTTTAATTCCCGAATTGTCATTATAGTATATCACAGGTATAGATAAGTACTATAATTTAACTGATATAACCCTTATTAAATATACTTTTAATATAATAACTTTTAATATCACTCTTGTCGGGAACCCACCGTTCTTTTATCTTTAAAGGACCCAACCTATCAATTTTATCGTGCATAGAGACCTTTACATGTAGAGGATTGATAATCGTATACTCCATTTGGGTAGGTGATATTAGAATTTATACCAACCTTCTTTTTTTTGCAGGAGATTCTCTCGGGGAGACCTTGTGAGGCATAAGTATGCTTATCTCTTCAGGTTCATATGCTGGATACATATCAAATCCGTATTCGCGCATTGATTTCATACGTTGATGTACTATATTTGTATACACCTTGCCTTGTTCCCTGCCAGATTGCACTGTCCGGTGTTCCTTGCATTGATCTGCAATACGTTCGCTCCAGTCTTGTACCTTTTGTCGATGAAAGTTCCAATGTGACCCCGAGTACATTTGAGGCGTTTGTCCCGACTTTATAGGCATGACGGCCATATCCGCTAGGGCTTTATGCAACTGTTTGCTACCGTTCTTGAGTAGGGGTTCGTTGTCTCTCGTTGTACGCCATCCCATGAATAGACGGTGAATTGTCTGTCCTTTGCTACCACGAACTTCGTGTACCATACGTTCAAAAAAGATCAGTATATGACCCGGGGGGACACATATATTCCGCTTGAGTTTCTCGTATCTGGGATAGTCTTTCTTTCCAATACGGGCAAATCCCTTGTTCTTTCGCTGTGCGTCCGGCTCCATATGCGTACCGGGACAGGCTGACAAGTAGTGCGGAAAGGCATCGAAATTCACCCACCCACCGAATATAGTATCGCCGGGCTTTGCATATTTAGACTCGTCACGGTGCCATGATTCTTTCCCTACCGTCTGATACGGAGTACGTATCATCATACGATCGATATCCTGTTCGAACTTGAGTCCAGTCTCTTGTAGATGTTCACGAAAGATACTGTCGAGTATCACCGGATGCAATTTCTTGCGTATTTTGCGTACCCATGGGTTATGAAAGGAAGAAGGATTCCCAAATGCTCCAAAACCGCCCATAACCAACCCGTTCTCTTCCATAGTCTTATATTCCTGAAACCGTGCAACAGTACATTGCAACTCTCGTAGTAGTCGGAGGCGTTCGGCCTCGTCGAATACTTTCAGGGTGATATAACCGTCTTTTTGTAGTTTTTGCCAGTTCATTGTATGTATACGTATGTATGAGTGTGTACCAGTGTGACTGACCGTCGTGCACCTGACCGTCGTGTGCCTGTACAGCTATGCACCGAGTGCTTGTCCCTATCGGTTACCCTATAGCTAACCCTGATCGGTTATTCGGTATGTCTAATATCGTAGGTTATCAAAGGACTGAACACACGGTGGGTCGGGTTGATACCGGTAGAGTGCGACAGATAGGGGGAACTGTACCAATAGGATATGCACAACATCGGTTATACTCGGTTCCAGTACCGATGCGAGGGCATAGTTACCAGCGAAACAAGCACATGCCAGTATAGATATAATCAGGGTTTGCGGTTGCCATGTTGTGTATATGTTAACCCATATAAGGAAGCATAGGTTGACTATCATGTCATAATACCGCAGGTATACATTCGCAGCGGTATTGTAAGAAGAATGATAGATAACGCCATTGATAAAGACTACCATAGATATGTAGTTCAATTGTACTATATGTATAAGTAAAAAGGGTAGCAGCCCTATCATACATAGTGTATTAATCATATACCAATACTATGGAATATATTTATATTATCAATCGGTTAACTCGGTTACCCGTCAGCACCCACCGGGGTATACGACAGTGTACGACAGTATATCCACATATACAACAATCAAACATGAATCTATTCGGCGATCCAGTACAGATGCAATGGGAAAAGGACACAGAAGGACGATATCACGGGCATGGGTACGGTATGGGCCAGCGTTACATTTTTGTAGGAGAATTCGTCCACGGGCATATTTACGGGGACCTGATCATGTACAACAGGCGTTCGGGTGAGCGCATTATGAAGGTGGAAATGGAAGACAGCAAGGCCCATGGGCGATATACCTACTACCACGCAGGTGATATTGTCGAGCAGGGGATGTACCGCCGAGGGAATAAATACTTCCACACACGTATACGTGACGGCAAGGTATATGAGTACGGGTTCTCGGAAAACGACGAGTTACACGGGTTCGGTTGTAGTGTCGTAGATGGGGTCAAATACATCTCACCTCACTGGGAGCATGGGAAGATCAACGGTCTAGGATGCATGCAGGACAAGAACGGGGAGGTATTGTTTTACGGTCAGTTTAAGAACAATCTGCCGGTGAAAGAGACAGAGGAGAAACATCCTATGATGTTAGAGTGTTACAAGAAAGCGAAGCGACATAACCCGGCAAGGGAACTCGCAATACAGTGTGTACAATATGTATTAGGGTAAATGTATGTGTTCACTAAAATCTCAAGGGACAGTCACTATCCCCAAACAATACTGTGATATCATAACCCTTCCGCCTCCAACCTTTAGAGATTGATTTGATCTGACGTATTTTATTTTCCATGCATACGAATTTCCATCTGTAAAATGTAATTTCTTTACGACCAGCACGTGCCGTATACAGAAAGGCGTTTTTATCCTCTAGATTAGCTCTATTTTCAAGATAATAGCCATCGTACCCATTTCCATCTTTTTTTCTGAGATGTATAGTAGAGGTTTTGTCCGTGTTATTCTTTATCTTTATGAATATGTTCCCCTTATATTCGTTTATAATCGTCTCGTCAAACCATTCTTTCACATCCTCTATATCAGGCATTTACTATATTCACTGCACTATTTATATTATAGTTATATTAATATACGTTAAAGATCATATCCATACTCTCGTACCGCCGCTTTTATCTCCGGTGTTGCAGGTGCATTTGGGTCCGCACCATAATCCAGTGCCAACTTGCAGTCTTCTACATTGTTACGCAATATCGACAGGAACAACAGCACCTGAGCGCTGAACAATGCTTCTGTACCCCCTGCTAAAATCTTTCCTCTGAGTTCGTAAAGAGTTAGAGAGTCTATCTGATCCGGGTCTACTCCCATTATTAGTCCCACCCGAGGTATTTATACCCCGAGCTGCCAACAGCAAGTTAGCGCAGCACCAGACATTCCATAGACCCAGTGATATAGCCGCCGGGGTTGTATGTACGCTGTAGTCTACAATGAAGAGGACGGCAAACAGGGCATAGTAGATAGCAGCACCTAAAGTAATGTACATCGAAGGGGCCATATCCGTCAGGGCATGATCCTTCTCGGAGTAATAGGCCTCAAGGTCTTCCTCTCGGAGCCAGAAGCGGGTGTACCAATACATGCCTAGGGTCATGCACACAGCATAGGTGATAAAGAGGGCTTGTTCCAGTTGAGCCTCGGATTGTACCGCCACTTCTATCCCCCGCAGGACAGAGTATACCTTGCCGGCATAGTTCATCATGACCACATGACGCAGGAAGAAAGGTCCATCCGGAAAGGAAATAAATTGTTTACTATACTCATAGGACACGCCCGGTCTGGGTCTATAGATAGACATCTATATAAATTACTTTAGGAAATATTTATACTTCGTCTTGCCCTTTTCTTTAAACCGCTCGTAAAAGATGAACCGGTTACGTTTGCGAAGGACACGTCTCAGGAGGCACAATAGGTCTTTTGAGTTGTTGATTCCACGCTCGACACGATCTTTCACCGAGTAGCCATGTAAGCTGACCAATTCATCGAGTAACTCTTCTGTTACACCAAGAAGGGCGGTTTCGAGTGCCTCTTTGGTCACATATTTGTCCGAGCCGGCAACGAAGCCACATAGTTTGACCAGCTTGTCTACGGCATCCGGTTGGGTTTGTGTCGCTTCAGGTGTTTCAATCGCTTCAGGTGCTTCAGTCTCGGTGGCCATCATATGATCAAATGTTTGAGACTTAAATAGTCCATCCCTGTGGTAACCGGTACTCGGCCAGTAGGCTAGCAGCTTATCCCTAGCACCCATGCTGGACCTTGCGTAATAAAATTAATGCTATTTTCATGCTAAGAGTCTCCAGCACCTACTTCCAAT
>MDTA01149868.1_pt1 | contig 14897 bp, 13 predicted proteins | sample 811151 | NCBI WGS metagenome assembly MDTA01 (sample SAMN05326648, study PRJNA326480) | marine metagenome | isolation source: seawater | place: Indian Ocean: South | collected 2010 | reverse complement strand
TTATAGGGGCTGGTGGAGTTGAGAAAAATCTATTTATTCTTGCCAATTATTTTTCCGAAAAATTTGAAAATGTAACTATATGTACAATTTCTAATAAATTTAAAAAAAAGTTTAATAAAAAAGTGAAATTTATTATCCCGAAAAAAAAATGGTCTGAAAAAATAAATATTAGGCTTAAATATATGATTTGTTTATTCAGTTTATTAAAATTTTTAATTAAAAATAAAGATAGTGTTGTCTTATCTTTTCAAGCTAATATCTATTGTATCATACTTTGTAAATTTCTTAATATCAAAATTATTATTAGAAACAATACTTCTCCATCAGGGTGGGAACACAACTTTATAAAAAATAATATTTATAAATTTTTTATAAGTCGCGCTGATGTTGTGATTGTAAATAGTTTAACTTTTAAAAGTGAAATGGAAAAAAAATTTAAAATCAAAGTAAATTGTATTTTTAATCCACTTAATAAAAAAGAAATCATTACGTTATCTAAGAAAAAAATAAAAGAAAATTTTTTTAAATCAAAAAAAAATATATTAAATATCATTAATATTGGAAGATTAACAAAACAAAAGGACCATCTAACTTTACTTAAAGCAGCCTCAATTTTAAAAAATAAAATAAAATTTAAATTATTAATTTTAGGTAATGGAGCTGAGAAAGAACACTTAAACAATTACATAAAATTAAATAATCTTTCTAGAAATGTAAAAATAAGAGATTTTGTAAGCAATCCTTATCCATTATTACTTCAAGCAGATATATTTGTTTTATCATCAAAGTTTGAAGGTTTGCCAAATGCTCTACTAGAGTCGGTAGCATTAAAAAAATTATCAATTTCTTCAAATTGTCCAACTGGTCCTAAAGAAATTTTATCTAACGGAAACGGAGGTTTATTATTTGAAATTGGAAATCACAAAGAATTATCAAAAAAAATTTTAGTAAGTATAAAAAATGAAAAGATTATGAAGAAAAAAATTTTATATGCATTCAAAAAACTAGACAGATACGATTATTATCACAATTTGAATAAATATTTTTTATTAGTTAAACCATTTTTAATTACCACTTAAAATCGATTTCAAAATTCCATAATGTTTAAATAACGTGTACTGAGATGAATTTTTTTTTGCCAAAGTTTTCATTTCATAAAATTTTTCATCAGAATTCAAAAATTTAATCAAACTATCAAATAAAGCATTTTTACTATTACTTTTAAAAAGGATGCCTGCTTTTCCATTGTTAAGAAATTCTTCAGGTCCATTTTTGCAATCGCTTGAAATAACAAGTAAATTGCACAAAGCAGCTTCAATTATTACAAAACCTGGGTCTTCCCATAAAGAAGACAAAATAAATGCTTTAGAATTTTTCATGTGAAAATAAATATCTTCTGAATATCCTTTTAGAAAAACTCTTCCAGATAATCCGTAATCAATAATCTTTTTTAACAATAAATTTTTTTTTTCACCTTCACCAAAAATATAAAGATCTATATTTTTATTTTTTTTTGAAAACAAATTGAATTCATCAATTAAATATTCAAAATTTTTTTGTTTTGTCAATCGTCCTACTGAAATAAAATACTCTCTTTTATTTAATTTGCTTAATCTATTTCTAGAGAACTTTAAATTATCAATAAATTCTTTTAAATGAATTATTGGATCTGGTAAAAATATAAGTTTTGACTCATCAAGAAAGTTTAATTTAATAAGTTGTTTTTTTAATTCTTTGGAAGGACACGTGACTCTAAATATTTTTTTTGCAGAAAATTTCCAAAAAAACTTTCTTAAAATATTTAATCTTGGAAAACCAGAAATTCTTAGGATAAATCTAGTTTTAAGATTAAATAAATTCATTAAAGTTAATGGTAATGAAGTTATTAAATGTGCAATTAAATAGTCTGGTTTTTCCTTTTTTAACAACCTTGCTAAAAAAAAGAATGACATTACAAAAATTATGATATTAGACAGCCTACTATTTATAAAACCAATTTTAGGTAAAAACTTGAAGAATTTGAGTCCTAAATTTATAATTTCAATATTATTTTTTTTAAATAATTCTTTTTTATCATCCCATTCGCCACAAGCATTTATAATTTTAACAGAAAAATTATTGTTTGAATATTTTGAAACTGACAATGCTGAATTAATAGTTGATCTATAAGTGCCGACTTTATTTAAACAAGGAGACCAATAAAATATTTTTTTCATTTTATTTTTTATTTATTTAATATTATAGGTATTTTTTTTCCTAAAATATTTAATCTTTCATAATTTTCCAAATTATCTTTGATTTGAATATTGTGTCTATAATAAAATTCCTTTTTTTCCGTAAATTTATAATCTGAATTTACAATTGGATTATAAGTATAATTTATATACTCACCCTCTAATCTTTGAATATTTCTATAAACAAAAATTACAATTGTTATCAAAATCAATATTACTGCACGTTTGACAAAAAAATTAAAATTTAGTTGAATTTTAGAAAGGTAGAAACATACTGGTAACAGAATAATAGCAAAAATTATATGATAACCTCCATACCGTAATGTTGGATGATTATAAAACCATTCTATGAATAAAATCAAAAGAATTAAAAAAAGAGACCATAAATTATTCTTTTTATTTAAAAATGTGATATTTTTTTTATAAAAACTTAAATATAAAATTAACGATAAGAATAAAAGACCTAATAAAAAATCTGAGACTTTATTAAAAAAGTATTCGTTCAGCCAATTTGAGAACCAATTAAAATTATTTATATAATTTAATGAGTCTTCAATAACATAATTTGGATTTGCGCCTCCTTTAGACCAAAGTTCAAACCAAATTTTCACACTATTAATTTTATTTATATCAATTGACCATGATAAGTTTTGAAAGCAAGTGCTCGCAACTGGAAAAATGATACATCCTGAGTTGATAAAAGTATAGAACAGAATTAAAATTATTAAGAGAGAACAATAATAAAAAGTTCTTGAAAAAAATAAGCTAAAAAAGTTTTTTCTTAAAATTGGGTTTATCATTAATAGTATTAAAAATATAAAATTTAATAAGAAAAACGGTTTAATTGTTGATACGAAACAAATACAAATTATCAAAAATTTCATTTCATTCGTAGTATCTGTTTTTTGGTAATTTTGCATGAGAGATATAATGTAAATGATTGATAAAATTATCAATATCATTCCCGAACGATCAGTGCCATGTTCTGCCAACCTATAAAAAAAAACATTAATAAATATAAGTGAGGATAAACTAAAAAAATTTATCATTTTTTCTTGATTAAATATATTTTGATTAAAGATTTTTTTTATTAAAATCAAATTTACAAAACCCATGATTAATGCTGGTGTGATATGAAAAAGATATATATCAACAAAGGGTAGATAAAATAATGAACTTATAAAAAAAATTGACGAAGGGCTTCTAAAGCCATTATTTAATTGTCCTAACCCAACAGGATGAGAAAATTCAGATATTATTGAAATATAAGGAAAATGATAATAAGGAAAATCATCATGGTTTTTCGCAAGAATAATAAATAAGCAAAGTATAAAAAAAATAATAAAATGATTAAAAATTTCTTGTTTTATTTTTTTTGATTTTGTTAAATTAAAAATAAACAATATTAATCCAATTAATAAAACTGTAGAATTAAAGTAATAACCGTGTTTTAAAAATATTGATGAGATAAAAGAAATTACACTTATAAACGTAATACCTAGAATTCCTAAAGAACCAAAGTTTGTGAAATTAATTTTTAAAAATTTATTTAAATAAAATCCATAACCAATTATAGAATAGGAAATTAGATAAAGATAAAGAAATTTCATACTAAAAAAATACTTTTAAAAAAAAAGATATAGTTGTTGTTAGATAATAATCTATACTTTTCTCAAAGCTTTTATTCCTTATTTGAAATATATAGATCATATAATCAAAAGCTTGTTTTCGTCTAATCCACCATTTTTTTGAGAAAAAATTAATATTTGATGTAATACCTTTATCATCAAAATTGTAAATCGTGAGTTTTGATTTTAATAGATTGTACTCATTATAAAAAAATTTTAAAAAGATAGTGAGTCGCGCATCAATTTCCAAATATTCAAATTCATCTTTTTTCAAGTATTGAACAAATCTTTTAAAAACACTTCTTCTAATAGATATGCAACTTGTAGGGAATATAGTTGGCCAAATAAAATTAGTATCTTTTTTATCTTTAAAAAAAAACTGATTATTTTTACTCTCCGGAAAATTAAATACCGAATTATAATTTTTATTTTTTTTGAATATTTCGTTTATTTTTTTAAGCTTTGATCTATGAAAAAAGTCATCCGCATCCATCAAGCAAATTATTTTACCCTTAGATTTTTCATAAATTTTTAAGATTCCGTTTATTTGATTTAGAGCTGGAAATTTTTTGATCTTTTTTTTATTTTTAATTAACTTAATTTTTTTGAATTTTTTTATAATTTTTACCGAATCATCCTCTGATGCATCGTCATATACAATAATTTCATAATTTCTGAAATTTTGATTACAAATTTTATCTAATGACTTTGAGAGAAATTGAGCCTTATTGAAGTTGGTTATCAAAACTGAAATAGTTATTTTTTTCATTATTTAAAAATATCAACTAAAAATTAAATCTTTCAAATCCATATTTTTTTTAAATCGGTGATATTTTTTTAACTTTTTATTATTAGCTATTAAATATGTTTGTTTTTTGTTATCAATAAATGTGCATTTTTTGTTAAATTTTTTACAAATCAATCTTGCAATATCTTTTAAAAGTATCCCATTTCCTCTACCAATATTTATTACACCTTTAAATCTTTTTTTATACAAAGATAAAATAATTTTTGATATTTCATTCATAGAAATAAAATCTCTGTAGTGGTTTAAGTTATTTAACTTAATAACTTTTTTTGCTTTTTTTATTTTTTTATTTAAATCAGGTATTAGATAATTTTGTTTTTGATTTTTATTTGAAGTACTAAAAATTCGACCGATACAATATCTAATTTTAGAATTGGATAATCTATTAATAATATAATTTTCTGCTAGATGTTTCGTTTTTCCGTAATATGAAATCGGATTTATTTTGAAACTTTCTTTAATTTTTTTTTGAGATGATTCATAAACATGTGATGTTGATGAAAAAAAAAACCATTTAATTTTTGATGAAATAATACAATCTACAATATTTTTTGTACCAATGTAGTTTACGTTATAAGCTTTTTTTCTATTTTTATTAACAACTTTTATAGGAACTATGGCTGCAAGATGTAATAATGCATCAAATTTATTTTTCTTTATCCAATATGAAAATTTTTTTTTATTTCTTATATCTCCTTTATATCGAAAAAAAATTATATTTTTGTTATTTGAAATAAAGTTTTTACCTAGACTGCCTGTACTACCAGTGAGACCAAATTTTAAAGTCATTTTTATTTTTTAAAAAATAGTTTAAGTTTTCTGAGAAAATTTTTAATTGTAAATTTTCTTGATTTTATTTTTAACGAAGGATTTAAATCTTCCTCTTTTTTTATAATCTTACATAATCCAGATGAAGTAAAATCAAAACTTAAATCAAAAATATTCTCATTATTTCCATAAATCTCCAATATTTTATCAAAAGTTTCTTGATTATTTATTTCACAATAAAAGTTATTCCTTTTTTTTTTCGACAAATAGGGGAGCCAAGAAATATCATCAATAAAAAAAAATCCCCCGACTTTGAGTTTCTTAAAATAATGGTAAAATATTTTTTCTACGTGATCTGCCTCATGTAAACTGTCTAAATATATAACATCAAATTTTTTAGGTAATTTTTGATCCAAAAATTTGAAATCATCATCTCTGGATTTAATAAATGTCCAATTGTCATCATTAAATTTCTTTGAATAATCGTCAATATCAATTGAGAAGACTTTTCCATTATTTTTTTTACAGAAATCTAGAAAAAGTTTAGTTGATCTTCCCTCTTTAACTCCGAATTCCAAAATACTTATATCTTTAAATTTTTGTAAGCATGGGTTAATAAAATTATATATTTTATAGTTATAATCAGGCATAAATAATTCTTTCAATAAATTCTTCTAATCTTTTTTTAAATAATAGATACTATTTTTTAAAAGATAGTAAAAGTTAAATGTATTTTTTAAGTAAACCAAGTATATTAATATATTCTAAAATTTAATTTTCATGAATAAATTTAATTTAACTATTATCACTGTTGTCAAGAATGACGAGAAAAATATAAAAAAAACAATTCAGTCAATTATCAATCAAAAAAATATCGAATTCGAGTATATTATTGTTGATGGTGGATCAACTGATAAAACAGTTAAAATAATCAAAAAATTTAAAAAATTTATTAAGATAATAATTTCTAAGAAAGATAAAGGAATTTATGATGCAATGAACAAGGGTATTAAAAAATCTAAAAATGATATTATTGTTTTTTGTAACTCTGGAGATTTTTTTTATAAAAATTCATTACAAAAAGTAATGAAAATTTTTTATGATAAAGATGTAGATTTTGTTTTTGCCACTGTTATGAGAAATTACACCAAAGGATCGATCCTCAAATATGGATTTAATACAAAAAGAATTTTTTATAATTTTGATTTTGCTACAGCACATTCAACTGGTTTTTTCTTAAAGAGAAAAATCTATAAAAAGATAGGATTATATAATCTTAAATATAAGTGTTCTGCCGACTATGACTTATATTTAAGATTAATAAATGATAACTTTGTTGGTGGGGCTACTAAGAAGAGAGAACTGATAGGTAATGTTGCTAGTGGGGGTTTTTCATCAAAAATATCATTTTTTTCTCATCTCGCTGAGGAAATGAGGATAAGATTCAATAATAAGCAGAACGTTTTTTTAATTATATTAATTTTTTTAAATTCAGTCTTAAAAAAAATTTTTAAAAAAAATTAATTTTTATTAATCAATCTAAAATCTTTTTATAAATTTTCACATATTGGTCAACAATTTTTTCATTTGTGAATTCATTATTTACAAATTCCAAACAATTAAAATAAAAATATTTTTGATCATTATTTATTTTTTCTTTTAAAAGATTAACCCCCTTATTAAAATCATTTTGATCTAAATAATTAGCCAAATATCCAGTTTTCAAATGTGAGACTGAGTCATCCAAACCTGTATTTTTGAAACCCACTGTTGGTATACCACACGAAGCTGCTTCAATTGCAACTTGTCCAAAGGCTTCAAGGATACTAGGAGATAACAATAAATCACTTGCTGAATAATATTCTCTTAATTTTTTATAGTCACCATGTACAATATTATTTACATTAATTTCAAAGCTAAAATTTTTTTCTTTACCATTCCCAATCTTGATTAACAAAATATCCTCAGACTTGAATTTTTCCAAATAATTATGAATAAATTGATATCCCTTCCTATAATCTTTTTCCCCATTTGTAGAAATAAAAAGAAAAATCATCTTTTCTGGAGGAAGACCTAGTTTTTCTCTAGCCTCAAGTTTAGCAAGAGGTTTCCACTCTGTTTTATTGTTTATTGTAGGTGGTATATATGAAATTCTATTTTCTCTAAACAAAAAACTTTTTTTAGTTTCATTTTTTAACCAGTTGCTTAGACAAATGACATGATCAATTTTTTTTTCGAAATATTTTTTTTTTTGTTTCCATAAAAACCTATTCAAATCTATTCCTTTTTCATCGGATCTTTTTGAAGATTTATCATATCCGTTAACATACCTATCGTCTGATACATAATGTTCCCCTCCACACATTGGCCACATGTCATTAAATGTCCAAACTATTGGTTGTTTAATTTTTGAAATTTGTTTTATGGAAATCAGTTCATTATTAATCCAATGAAGATTAACAATATCTGGATTTATTTTATCTATTTTTTTTAAAATATTAGAACTAAAAATATTTAATGAATGAGAATATTTACCATCTGACTTATACAAGAATTTTTTTTGCCTTGCTAATTTTACTTTAATTTCATTGCAAAATATCTCAAATTTATTTGATGCACCTACAACTTTTAAATCCTCATTTAATTTTTTTAAAACCAAAGCCTCAGAGTTAATGCCCTTATTACACATTGCTTTGTGTAATCTGTTCATTGTTATTGCGGCTCCTCCTAATATATCAGAATAACCAACGTGCAAAATTTTCATTAAAATTTTCTATCATTTTTTTATTTGAATAAACATTCAAAACTTTAATTTTTTTCTTTTTTGCAATTTTTACTAAATTTTCATCAAAATAATGTTTATCATCAAGTATAAATCTTTTGTTTATATAATATTTAAATCCTGTTTTTCTTTTTCTCGTCCTACTGATTGAATTTTTAATATCGCAATTAAAAAAAAATATTATCTTCGGATTTTTAAAATTATTAAAAATTTTAGAAAGATTACCTCTAAATTTACCCTTTTTTTTTTTAGTTTTAAAATTTAAATAGAATTTTTGGTAAAAACCTTCCTCAGAAACTAATATTTTATCATTGTTTTCTTTTTTAATAGTTCCAATGCAATCAACTTTGAAATTAAATATCATTCTTTTCAAAAGAGCTTCAGGTAATAATCTTCCTTTCATATAATTACAATAAGCATTTACTAAAATTTTTATTCTTTTTGAAGAATTTATCTCCTTTTGAATAAAAAATTTCAAATCTTTAGTTTCTTTTTTAAAAAGATAATTTGAATACGGATTAATATACTTACAGTAGTACCTATATAAAAATTTTCTAATTTTAATACTCCTAGTTTTTTTTTTTAAGTAAATATTAAAAAAAACTTCTTTTGGTGTTTCAAATAAAATTTTTTTTTTTTTTAGAAATCTTGACAATTTTTCGAAAAAAAACGATTTTCCAGAGCCAGGTGGTCCGACAAATTCTATATACATCAAATTATTTCTTTCTTACATTAAACATTAAACACACATTATAAAATTCAACTTTCATCAAGAAGCGCCTTAATTTCATTCTCAATTTTTTTAATCAAAAAATTTGATCCATACACAGATAGATGTGTTGCATCACTATAAATTAATTTGTTATCAACTACCTGTAAACACTGTTGCTTATTGCAAAGATATTCAAATGGATCAAAAAAAGTCAATTTGAGATTATCATCAGAAAAATTTTCCAAATTTTTTTTGAAAAATTCGTTCAATTTTTGTTTGGCAATATGATTTTGTAATAATTCGTTAATGTTGCTATCACTCGTGAAGTTCATTTTATTAAAAAAACTATTACATTTGTCTTTGTTAATATAAAATGGTCTTGTGAAACAAGATGTAAGGTCGCCATATGATGAAAAAAATTCTGGTACCTGTCCGATAATTATTATGTTGTCTAAATTACTAAAAAGAGGATTGCTCTTAACTTCGATAATTGAACTTAAATAACGTTTTGAAACTTTATCTAAATCCTTATCTAGTAAATGATAATCATAAAATTTTTTACCTAAAATCATTGTTTTTGGTACTTTAAAATCTATATTACATCTACCTTTTAAAGATTTTTCATAATAACTTGGATAATTTTCACACATATCTTCATAAGTCATTAAGTTTTTATTATTTTTTTTTGAAAAATTCCTTAATCCTTGAAATAAAGCTTTTCCATGACTATCCCCAACTAATAAAATATCCAAATTACTTTTATCTCCAAATAAACAATCAGATTTCTTTGCAATTTTTTGATTATTATCACATATACCACCAGGTTGATTTTCTAAACTTGTTAAAATATTTTTTTCAGAGTCTAAAAGTCTAAACTTCCAACCATTAGTATAAATCACATTTGTACATAGAATAATTAATGAAGTTATAATAACTAAGTTTTTTTTTGAAAATGGGTCTTTTCTTTTTAAGAAGGGTTGTTCAATATATCTAAAACTCAAAGTTGAGATTAAAACTGAGATTAAAATACATATTAATTTTTCAATTAAAATTAAATCTGTAAATTTATAATACTTGTAAAATATGAGAACAGGCCAATGATACAAGTACAATGAAAAACTTATATTACCTAAATAGTTTATAACCTTATTTTTCAGCAGTATTTTTGATATGAGGGAAGTTTTAGAGAATATCAACAAAAAGGCACCAATAGTTGGAAAAAGAGCATTTAAAGATGGAAAAATTGTTTTTCCATTAAAATTTATTGATGCATAAATTATCAATATTAAGCCAATATAAAATAATATTTCATTTAGAATAAAATTTTTAACTCTTTTTTTGTTTATGACTAAAAGATATCCAAACACAAATTCAAAAATTCTAAATGGTGTTAAATAAAAAATAGTATCACTTACATATTTTCCATACAAAATTTTATTTTCAAAAATCGGTCCAAAAGAAATAACGTATAAATTTAAATATAATGATACAAATATTAAAAAAATTAGAAATATATTAAAGAAAGATTTATTTTTTATTGAAACTTTTAAAAACCAGATGATTAGTGGAAAAATAAGATAAAAATGATATTCAACCCCCAGTGACCAAGTATGGAGAAGAGGTTTATAATAGCTTGATACATCAAAATAATTACTTTGTGTCCAAAAATAAAAATTTGGAATAAGAATTAAGTTAGAAATTATTGACTTTGAAAAATTAATAAAATGTTCTGGACTTAATATTAAGGAAAAAGCTATAAATGAAACAAATAATAGAACAAATAAACCTGGAAAGATTCTTCTTACTCTCTTGAAAAGAAATCTTTTATAGTTTGAAATACTAAAATTTTGATTTTCAATTATTTTTCCAATCAAATATCCGCTAATTACGAAAAAAATATCAACTCCAATGAAACCTCCTGAAAAAGGGTAAATTTCATAATGAAATAAAACTACTAATAAGATAGCTAAACCTCTAAGACCATTAATTTCGATTTCATAAAAGTTTTGTTTTATTTTATTCATTATCTAAAATCTTTTTTCTCTTTTTTGGCGATCTATGATTGTTACTTTAAAATTTTTTTTAAATATCAAACTAGCTAATGGAGTTCCAACTAACCTATATCCACCAGTAATTAATACTGTTTTCATTATTTTTATTCGCCGCCAGTAATATTTATAACTTGACCAGTAATAAATTGATTTTCATTTGATGCGATGTGGTAAATATAATTTGCAATGTCTTTTGGATGGGCCATTTTTTTTACTGGTACTAGTTTTGTTCTTTTAGATAATTTTTTACCTGATACTTTTTTATGAATTTTTGTATTTGTTAAACCTATCTTAATTACATTGTAAAATATGTTTTTTTCAGCAATTTTTCTTAAATAATTAGGAATAAATTCGTTTAAATGTTTTGACATTGAATACTCAAATGTTTGCAATCCACCACCAAATTTTACTCCAACACTTGATGAATTAACAATTCTGCCCCAACCATTTTTTATCATTTTTCTAATTGATTTCCTTATGATCAAAAGTGGATAAAGTGAATTAATTTTTAGATTTTTTTCAAAACTTTTTATTGAAAAATTTTCAAATTTTTTATTATTTATGTATCCGACTAAATTAATTATTATATCATAATTATTATCAAATTTTTTTAGAATTTTTTTTTCATTTGAATTTGATAAATCGGCTTTGATTAATTTACATTTGATTTTTTTTAAAATTTTTAAATTAGAATTATAATGCAAATGTATATTATAATCTTTTTTATTTAAAAATTTTTTAGCTAATTCTAAACCAATGTCAGAACTTCCACCCAAAATTAAAACATTTTTTTTCATAAATTAAAGTATCCTGAATTTTTTTCTCCCATCAAAGTTCCCTCAACATCGCAAACATTACAAGGTGAAAAATTTCTATTTGAGTCATTTAGCATTTTTCGAATTTGCATAGATTTTTTACTAAACCAAATGTCTAAAAAATTTTCTTTATTTAAGTTTCCCAATATAATCTTTTTACCCCAATCATGCGGACACATCAAAACATCTCCCTGATAATCTAAAAAGAATGTATACGAGGGAATATAACAAGGATTTCTGAGAGGTTCTTTAAGACTTTTAATTTTAAATTCTGCATTTTCCATAAGGCCAGATCTATTACTTAGTGTAATACCAAAATCTTGCTCTTCTGAATAATAACGGTGTCTAACAATATATTGATCTTCAGACAATTTAGCTTCTTTGCATAAATTCTCAAGTTTATCAGCATCTTCTTTTCCGTCATAAGCGCTTATTAAGATTCTGTTTAAGCCACTTTGAAATACTTTATTTAACCTTTTCAAGTTTAGTGGATCACCATTAGTTACCATTTCCACATTACAATCAGGTAGGAAATCTTTTACCATTGAAATTAAATTATAGATATTTTTGTCTAACATAGGCTCTACAAAACCGCTGTATCTAATTGTTCCCCTGTAATTTAGTTTTTGAAGTTCTGTGCATAATTTTTCATGAAGGTCGTTAGATATAAATTCTTTTTTGTCTTCATAATCTGGAGCGCTTCTAGGACAAAAAGAACAAGATCTATTACAAGTGCCAGACTCGCTTATTTCAATTTCTGTTGGAAGAGGAAGTTTGATACCATCATAATCAAAGAATTGAATTTTTTCTTCCACAGTTTTTGATTTATTTTCTAAGTTTGGATCTAAAAATTTTTTTTTCTTCATTTACTTAAAAAGTTTATTTTTAACTAGATTTTTAACTTTTACCAAATCTTCTTTAGTGTCAACTGCTATTGATTTATTGGACATTTTTAACATTTTAATTTGATATCCAATTTCTAAAAAACGATTTGACTCTAAATCTTCAATTGATTCTAATGAAGTTTTTTTTTTAATAGAAGCAAATATTTTAAGAGATTTATAAGGAAAAGAATAAATGCACACCTGTCTCCAAGATTTTATAAAAACATTCTTTTTATTTGATGGAATTGCTGCTCTGGACATATATAAAAGATTCTCATTTTTATCAAAAACAACTTTGGGTACGTTTGGTGAATAAAACATCTCTTTACTTTTTATTTCAGTATAACCATTAACAATCATATTTGGATTTCTTTTAGCAAAGTTGACTATTTTTTTTATATCTTCTGGATTGCAAATTGGTTCATCACCTTGAACGTTAATATAAAAACTTTTTTTTATTTTCTTAGCAACCTCAGCAATTCTATCTGTTCCTGTTAAACATTTTTTTGATGTTATAATTGAATTAATCTGGTTTTTTTTACAAACTTTTTCTATTCTTTTGTCGTCCGTTGCAACAATAATCTTCGAAGCAGGAACAGCCTTTCTACATTGATTATAAGTTCTTACTAGCATTGGAACACCATTTATGTCTAGTAATGGTTTTCCAGGTAATCTTTTTGAGTCATATCTTGCGGGTATTATTATTAGATAATCGGTCATTAAATTTTTTTAATTCTTTTAATTTTATAGTTAGTTTTAGTTAATGAGATTATATTTTTAGAGTTATCCTCAAGTTTATAATTTTGAAATAAATCATCTATCTCAAACTTTTTTGGACTACTATCGCTATAACCATCTAAGCCTGCTAAATAAATATTTTTAGCATCTCCGCTTGTAGAAATTCCCAGTGCATAAGATATTGCAAGAGAATTGGGCAAAACAACATAATTTTTTTCAAATTTAAATTTTTTATTTTTTACCTGTAGACCAAAATCTAAGATATTTTTTGCATTTATTTTCGATCTAATATTTTTTGAGAAACTTGAATATGGAGTGATCAAATTTTGATTTAATTTTTTGTATTTGCTAATGTCTGATAATAATCTAAGTGTATGACAAACAATATGAGCATAAACATATTTTTTTGGAATAAGATTATTTACATTTAAAACTAAAACAATGGGCTTATATTTTTTAATGAATTTAATTAATAAATTTTTATTATCTGTGATTGATTTACCTGGTCCTAAAATTAAAACATCCTTATTTTTAATTATTTTTTTTGGTTGCCAGGTTCCTTTATTAATTTTTTTATAAAAATTTTTTCCTAAAGAAATTAATTCTTTACTATATTTTTTTCCCCCAACAGTGCTTAAATAATTTAGGTTTGCGTATATATCCTCTGTATCAAATGAGTTTGTAGCTAACATTTCTTGAACAAAACTTGGGTGTATAGAATGAAGGCCAGCAAAATAATAAAAGGGATTTGAACCCCAATTATATTTTTCTTTTAAAGGTTCAAAATAATTTTTTATTAATTTAAGTAAACTTACTAATTTTTCATTGTTAGGTTTTTTAGTCTGAAATTCTAAAATCGCGTATTCTGTTTTTGTATTACCTGGACCTCTTCCCATGCCGGTGACAGTAGAATCTACCCATTCTATAGAATTTTTTGTAGCTGCAATTGAGTTTTCTAAAGCTTTACCCATGTTATCATGAGTATGTATTCCCATTGGACCTTTCCAAAATAGTCTTATATTTTTTATTATTTTATTTGTTTTTTTAGTATCAAGACTTCCCAAACTGTCTGCAAAATATAAAATATCCACCTTTACTTTTTTAATTAATAAAACTACGTTTTTTATATTTTTGAAAGATAGTTCTGGAATCTGCATAATATTTATACCAACTTTATAGCCATTTTTTTTAAGCCAGCCCACCAGTGGTAGTACTTTTTCAACCTCATTATAATGACAAGCTATTCTCACTAATGAAATCAAAGAATTTTTCTTTGGTCTAAAGTTTTTTTTTGCTAAGGAAATAATGTTTTTAGAATTAACAAAATCAGCTGCATTAATCATAACTCCGATTTTTAAATTTTTTGGGATTTTCAAACTCCTAAGAAATTTTTCTTCTGTATAAGCACATGGACCTTTAGTTTTTAGCTTATCAACAAATCTAAAACCTATCTCTACATAATCAATATTAATGAAAT
>MDTA01213611.1_pt1 | contig 14899 bp, 14 predicted proteins | sample 811151 | NCBI WGS metagenome assembly MDTA01 (sample SAMN05326648, study PRJNA326480) | marine metagenome | isolation source: seawater | place: Indian Ocean: South | collected 2010 | reverse complement strand
TCAATCTGTTTGAACCTGGCAACATCGGCAAAGCCGTGGCTGGAGAGTCGATCGGTTCCCGGATCAACAACTGACAATCGTTATGTCGAAGCAAGACCTCGAAGCGAGCATGCAGAAGTCGGTGGAATCCACCCAGCGCATGTTCAACACAATTCGAACAGGACGCGCCAACTCGTCTCTGCTCGATCGCATTACGGTCGAGTACTACGGCGCCGACACACCACTGAAATCATTAGCGACGCTCACAACTCCTGACTCCCAGACCATCCAGATCCAGCCCTTCGACATCAGCTCACTGGCGGGGATCGAAAAGGCAATCGCCATGAGTGAACTGGGCTTCACCCCGAACAACGACGGCAAGATCATCCGCATCAATGTGCCCCCGCTCACCGAGGAGCGTCGCAAGGAATTCTGCAAACTCGCCTCCAAATACGCCGAGGAAGGAAAGGTGGCCCTGCGCAACATTCGCCGCGACGCCATTGACAAGATCAAGAAACAGGAGAAGGAAGGGGAGTTCTCCGAGGATCAGAGCCGCGACGAACAGGACACGATCCAGAAAACCCTGGACAAGTTCATCGCCTTGCTGGAGAAACACCTGGCCGACAAGGAGGCCGACATCCTCAAGGTGTGATTGAAACCGACGTTGCCGTGATCGGTGCCGGTGCAGCCGGCAGCGCAGCAGCTTTTCACCTCGCCAATGCTGGGCATGCGGTCGCTGTGCTCGAAGCGAAGACGGGATCACAAATCAAACCCTGCGGAGGAGGCATGGCCTCTTCCGTGCAGAACTGGTTTCCTTTCGACCTCAGTCCTGCCGTTGATGACGTGATCCGCCGTGTCGACTTCAGCTGGTGCTTGGAGGATCCCGTCGTCGCCGAGCTCCCCGGGGAAGCTCCGTTCTGGATTGTCAGACGCGAACACCTCGACAGTTTGCTGCTTGAACAGGCTTTGAGCGCCGGTGCCAGCGTGCACCAGCCATTTCGCGTGACGACGCTGGAACGCACTGGGCAGTGCTGGACGCTGACCGGGGAAACAGGAGAAGTCGTCCAGGCCCGAGCCGTGGTGATCGCCGACGGATCAGGATCCCCCTGGCCGGCTCAGGTCGGCATCGGCCCGCGCTCTCTGCACATGGCCAGCACACTATCGGTGCGCCTGGAGGGTCTCGGAACGCTCACGCCGGGCACGGCACGGTTCGAATTCGGCCTGGTTCACCACGGATTCGCCTGGGCTTTCCCCCTGGCGGACGGCATCAATGTGGGGGTGGGTACCTTCATCGGTCGTGACGTCACCGATTCAGAGACGATTCTGAGCGCCCTGCTGCCTGACCTCGGCTTTGCAGCCGACGCAGGTCTACGACAACAGGCCAGCCTGAGAGTCTGGAACGGTCACAGCCCACTGCATGCCGACGGTGTGGTGGCGGTCGGCGATGCCGCATCGCTCTGCGATCCCTTTCTTGCGGAGGGGTTGCGACCGGCTCTGATGAGTGGTTGCGAGGCAGCACAACACCTCAACCGCTGGCTCATCGGCGAAGAGCCGTCGCTGCAGGGTTACTCAAGGGCGATGCGACAGCGCTGGGGAGACTCGATGGCCTGGGGGCGCAGGATCGCCCAGGCTTTCTACCGCTTTCCCGGGGTGGGCTATCAGCTGGGAGTCAAACGGCCTACAGCTCCAAGACGGATCGCCCAGATCCTTTCAGGTGAGATGGGATATGGCGATATCGCGCAGCGTGTCATTCGCAGGCTGCTGCTTCAACGCGGCTAGAGCTCAAGCGCCAGCTGTTGCACGGATGGATCACTGACGCGATGCCGGGAGCGTCGCCGGGATGACGACGGCAGACCTGCCCGCCTGGATCCATGGCGCTGCTGAATGGCATCGGCATGACGATCAAATCCCGCCGAACGTCGGATCGCGAAGATCCTGTCCTTGGCCTCTCGGGCCGATTCAGCACAATCGACGATCGGCATGGTGCCGTTGAACACCCAGGGTTCATGGAGGTGCACCGCGGGAACATCGGTCAGTTCCGGACACCAGCGGCGGATGAACACGCCGTCCGGATCGTGGTCGCGCCCCTGTTTGATCGGGTTGTAGATCCGGATCGTGTTGATGGAGGTGCTACCCGACTGCATCTGGCACTGACTCCAGTGAATACCGGGTTCGTAATCCACGAACTGACGCGCCAGGTGCAGACCGCTGTCTCTCCAGGGCAGCCACAGGTTGTAGCTCGCGAACGACATCAACATCGCCCGCATCCGAAAGTTGATCCAGCCGTTCTCCTTCAGGGCCCGCATGCAGGCGTCCACGAACGGCACTCCTGTCTGGCCGTCAGTCCAGGCAGCCAGTCGCTCGGCATTTGGCTCTCGGATGCCCCGCATGAAAGGGTGGAAATCCTGCCACTCGATCGAGGGCTGATCCTCGAGTTTCTGGATGAAATGACAGTGCCAGTGAAGCCTTGAGCCAAAGCTGCGGACACCACGTCCCTGAATTCCACGGCTGCGCTGGAGAACCTCCCGCATGGACAGGCAGCCCCAGGTGAGATAGGTGGAAAGCCTGGAGCATCCGGTGAACGCCCTGTTCGGACTGGAGATGGAGCGGCAGTACTGCGCGACCCGATGTTCCAGGAAATGGTCGAGCTCCTCCAGCCCGGCCTTGCGGCCTCCACGCTGACGATGCCGGCAGGCATCAGGAGCAAGCCCGAGCTCACCGCTTGTTGGCGGTTCTCCGGCAGAGACACCCTGCAGAGGCTCGAGATGGCTCGGCGCAGGAGTGATCGGTTCCGCCATCCGCCCTTCCCAGCGCTGGGACCACCCCTTTCGGCTGCGCAGCGGACGGATCACACCGAACTGCGGAATTTCCCGCCAGGGAATGCTCCACTCCCTGGCCCATGCCGCCACCCGCCGATCTCTGGAATAAGTCCAGTCATTCCCGGTCTCTTCATGGCTCCAGAGACCCGAGACGCCAAACTGACGCCTGGCTCGCTCGAGAACCTCAACCGCATCGCCGCAGCGAATGACAAGCGGCTGCCCGAGCGCAGCCAGCGCCTGCTGGAGATCAAGCAGGGCCTCCCTGCAGAACTCCCACTGCCGCGCTGAAGCATCCCGCTGATGCCATAACTCCGGTTCAGCGATGTAGAGCGGAAGCACATGGCCCCTGGCCAGCGCCTCAACCAGCGGCCTGTGATCCACCCACCGAAGGTCGCGCTTGAACCAGACCAGCTGCACAGCCATCGAATGCGGAACAGCTCCACCGAACTTCCACGAAACTAATCAGATTGGGATCAGGCTTGGGTCGCAATCTTCAGATCGCGCAGACGCGCGTCAACAGAGGCCAGCAACTCGATGGCGAACATGGGCGACTCCTGGACTGCAAACAGGAATTTCTCGCGGTTCATCTCGATCAGTCGGCAATCGGTCTCGGCCTGTGCCGTGCCGAGGCGGCAATGACCATCCATCACTAGGGCCCCAGCACCGAAGACATTGCCGGCCTCAATCAGTTCATATCCCTGCTGACCGTTCGCGTTGGTCCAGAACAATCGAACCGTTCCTTGGAGAACACCGAACATCGATGCACCGGGGTCGTCAGCCTTGAAGATGACGTCACCTGCCTTGACGGCGTGCACCTCACTCTTCTGAGCGAGGGCACGCATGGTGTCGAGGGCATTCACGAACAGACGGTCGGCGACATCAGGATGATCAGGCTCTGGTCAGTGACAGAGCAGAGCCGAAACCGCGACGGACCTCCTCCTGAGTGAGTCTGCCGTCATGGTCCGCATCCAGGGCATCGAAAACAGCATCACTGCCCAGCCACTCATCTCGCGTGATACAGCCATCACCATTCATGTCATTGAGCATGAAGATCTCCTGCACCGCATGCCCGAAGGCCTGTCCACCCTCGAGTTCCGCCAGGCGGTGGGCCAGCATGCTCTCCAGGGTTTCGATCGCCTTGCTGAAGCCCTTGATGCCCTCGCCAAGTTTGTCGCTAGCCATGCGGTCAGCGGCCATCATCGAATCAAACATGTCTCGGTCAACATGGATCTGGGATTCAGTGCTGGAAGGGTTGGCAACATCGAGCTTGCGGGTGAGAGTGGCGTCGCTGGAACGCAGCTGATCCAGCAACTTGGGTGAGATCGTGAGCAGATCACAGCCAGCCAGCTCGGTGATTTCATCGATGTTGCGGAAACTGGCCCCCATGACCTCGGTTTTGTAGCCGTAGGTCTTGAAGTAGTTGAAGATCTTGGTCACCGACATCACACCGGGATCTTCAGGACCTGGATAGGAATCGCGACCGGTCTCAGCCTTGTACCAGTCAAGGATGCGACCCACGAATGGGGAGACCAGCGTGACACCCGCCTCAGCACAGGCTGCAGCCTGACCAAAACCAAACAGAAGAGTGAGGTTGCAGTGAATTCCCTCTTGCTCGAGAACTTCAGCGGCCTTGATGCCTTCCCAGGTGGAAGCGATCTTGATCAGCACGCGGTCGTTACTGATGCCGGCATCGTTATAAAGACGAATCAGCTTGCGGCCCTTCTCAATGGTGGCGGCCGTGTCATAACTGAGCCGGGCATCCACTTCGGTGGACACACGGCGAGGAACGACCTTAAGGATCTCCTTACCGAAAATCACGCTGATCTCATCCAGCGCTTCCCGCACCACTGTCTCGACGGGAGCGCTGTCGCCGATCAGACGACGGGAGGAACGCAGGGCCTCGTCGATCAGACTTTGATAGGCGGGGATCTGCGCAGCCGCGAGAATCAGGGATGGATTGGTGGTGGCATCCCGTGGCGTGAATTTACGGATCGCTTCCAGATCGCCCGTATCCGCCACCACGACAGTCATCGCAGAGAGCTGCTCAAGAAGAGTGGCCATGTCTCTATCAGGCTTGTTGCCTGTAACGTAGCGGCGTTTTCAGAGCTGGCATCCCGCGAAAAAGTTAAGCGGAGCGCGCCCTCTCTCGCCGCTTCAACCTGCCTGCGCTGGAGCTGGATGTCGTGCGGTGCTGGGCGGAATCTTTTCAATCACCAACAGCCCGTCGATGATGGATTTGGCGACAGGAAGCGCAACGGTGGAGCCATAGGCATTCTCTCCCTGAGGCTCATCCACGACCACCAGCACGACATAGCGCGGATCATCAATAGGCAGGGTCGCCACGAAACTGCAGATCAGAGCGCCGGGAACATAAACGCCGTTCAGCGCTTTCTGAGCGGTTCCCGTCTTGCCGCCGATGCGATACCCCGGCGTTCTGACACCCTTGCCACTTCCTTGTTCAACAACGGATTCCATCCACGCCATCACGGTTCGTGTGACCTCAGGCTTAAGCAGGGGCTTGCCCTGACGTGATCCAGGGGGAGCCAATGCATCGCCGGCTCTCAATCCTCGGGTGATGTGGGGGCTGACGAGTCGGCCACCATTGGCGAGCAAGGCATGCAGCTGCACCAGCTTCAACGGTGTCAGAGAGAACCCCTGTCCGAAGGAGGCCGTGGCCGGCTCGATCGGCTGGGTGGTGAACTGCTCCTTGGTCTTGAGTTGACCGGCAACAGCTCCCGGCAGATCGGTGTCGGGTCGTGCATCCAGACCGAGACGACTCAACCAGTCCCAGTAAGTGGAGGAAGGAAGATTGCGCATGGCCTGAACCATGCCGACGTTGCTGGACACCTGCAGCACCGTTGCGAAGTCGATCAGCCCGTTGGCACGCCGGTCGTGGTTATTGATCGGCCATCCACCGATCGTGACGGAACCACTGTCGTTAACGCGTCCTGTGGTCTGAATCGCATCCTCCTGAAGAGCGAGGGCGAGGTTGATGGGCTTGAACGTGGATCCAGGTTCATAGAGATCCTGAACGGACCATTCGCGGAAACGGCCTGCCGGAAAACTCCAGTAGCTGTTCGGGTCGTAAGTGGGAACGGATGCCAGCGCCAGCAACTCACCGTTGGTGACGTCCATGACAATGGCAACCCCCTTCTCTGCTTTCCAGGTTTTGATCTGAGCGGCCAGGGCCTTGGCGGCAACGGCCTGAAGGCGAGCATCGAGGGTGAGCTGCAGGCGCAGGTCGTCTCCGAAGAAGACCCCGGCATCGAGATTGTCGGGCAACGGAGTGCCATCGGCTCCACGGCGCAGACTTCGGGCCTGTTCATGGCGTTGAAGTTCGTCGTCTCGGCTCTGTTCCAGCCCTGCCTGAGGTTCTCGATCCTGATTCAGGAAGCCGACCACATTGGCGAACAGGTCACCCTGGGGATACACCCGATGGGGATAGGACTCGAGATCCACACCGGAGATCCCCGCGGATCGGATTCTTGAAGCAGTCTCCGGATCCAGACCCTCGATCAGCTTGATTCCCGAGGGGCGATCACCCATTCGCTTGAGGATCTCCTGCTCGGTGAGCGACAGCAGCGGAGCCAGACGAGCCGCAACATCGGCAGGGGGCCTGATCAGCGTCGGCGCATCGCCAGGGAGATTGAAGTAGCGGGGATGCAACCAGAGGCGATATCGCTCCTCATCCAGTGCGACGAGGCGTCCGGTTCGATCCACAATCGGTCGTCGGGTGCCCAGCGGCTTGGTGCGCTGGGTCTGCACCGAGCGCGCCCGAGCCTCGAGCTCCGTGGCCTGAAACACCTGCAGCCAGGCCATGCGCCCCATCAGACCGACAAGACCGAGGCACAGCAGGGCGAACACGGCACGCATGCGTCCTGGAGGGACAGGCTCGAGCGGCACAACCCGTCTGCGCTGACGGCGGGCACCGGGCCGAGGGGGATTGGCGGAACGGCCCATGGATCAGTAGCCGTGATGAATGGTTCGCTCCATGAGCGAACCGATCATGGCCAGATGATTGTTGGCTGACTTCGTCGAAACCGAGGAGGGGCGGTCGAGATACACCAGATTCGCCACTGTGGTGGGAACCATCTGCTTGGGTGTGCTGGAGCGCTCCAGGAGATGGCGTTCGAGCATCGCCGTGGATTCGGTCAGACGATGAGCCAGCTCCCTGGTCATTTCAAGCTGACGGAAGGCCAGGGTCCAGCGATGTTGCCAGTGCAGCGTGAGCCCGCTGAGCACGAGAACGGCAGCGAACACACCGATCAGGCTGCCATCAGCCATGCGATGGAGACCTGCCAGCAATGGCGATTTACGTGCAACACGACGCGCCGACAGCGAACCTTGAATGACTTCGAACGGGCCGGTGGCTGCCGGACGTTGCGCGGAAGACGGTTGTGACTGCGGAACCGCGACCACGGAGAAGGTTCATCAATGCGCCAGTGAACCACCTGAGAGGGGACATCGCAAGCCTGAAACCTTGACCAGGACTGAAGATTGGATCAGCTGCCCAACAACACGAGGTTCAGGAAGGTCACCCCGTTCCAGAGCGCGTGCATCACCACACAGGGCAGCAGGCGGCCGGTGCTGAGACGCAGAAGGCCCAGACCAACACCAAGCACCAGCAGCGGCGGAAGTTCGCCGATGCTGAGGTGAGCCACAGCAAACACCAGAGCACTGACAAGCACACCTCCTGCACGCCCGAGCGAACGGCCGAGCACGGGCAGCAGAACTCCCCGGAAGATGGTCTCTTCAAAAAGCGGGGCAAGAACCACAGCGGTGAGAGACAGCAGCAACAGAGCCAGAGGATCCTGACTGTTGAGGACGATCTCCAGCAGTGGGTTGCTACCTCCCTGATCCCCGAGCAAACGCGTGATCAACCAGCCGCTCAGAACGACGGGAGGCAAAACCATCAGCCAGCCTCTGGCCCCCTGCAGCACGGCAGTTGCCAGAGGCCGAAGACGCCACTGAAGCCATCCTCCGGAAGGCATCTGCGCGCGGTCCAGCTGGCGAAGCTGCTGACGCAGAATCAACAGTGGAGGTGCCGCCAAAACCACATAGCCGACAAAGACATTGAGGCCCTGTGTCAGAGGCTCTGAAAGACCACGGTTGAGTCCGGAGGAGAGCGGGAGCACCAGCAGGGGCATCAACACCTCCCCCAGCACCACGAATCCTCCCGCCACCAGCAGGACCATGTCGAGAACATCGAGGGGAGGCGCCAAAAGCATCGGCCAGGCCGGCAGTCGGCGTCGCAGCAGCTGCCAAAGATGACGCAACAGCAGCAATCCCCCGATCAGCAGGGCCAGCAGGGGCAGCAGCTCACTGATGACCAGTCGGCGTGCAGCATTCGTGGCTGAAACCTGATCGATGCAGCTGACATCGCCTCCACCAAGTGCTTCGCAGGTGAGTCGACGGGTGAGAGGGTCCGGGGTGAGCAGCAGGAGCCTTGAGCGATCATCAGCCGTGAGGCTGCGGTTATCGCGGTCTGCCAGGGCTCTCTGAAGCTGAAGGAGATCAGTGGAGTCGAGCTCGACCTTCTGAAGACTGCTCAGATGATCTGGATCCGTTTCCAGTGCTGTGAACAACACCTTCTGGCGGTCATCCAACCGCTCCAGCGGGATGTCCCGCAGACTGTTCAGCAGGGATTCAGAGGCGTCCGCCCCCAGCAGAAGCGTTCGCAGGGGAGCGGGAATTTGTGGCTGTGCCAGCAAGGTCAGTTCCTGCTGGTCCAGTGACAGCGCTGGTGCGACAGAGGGTTTGGCGAAACTGTCCACCAGGCCCAGAGCCCACACGGTGGTGGCCAGCACCAGTGACAGAAGGGCAAGAAGCACCTTCCAGGCCGGGGCCGCCTTCGAACGTCCGGAGGGTGGGCTGGTCACACAGAACGGGCAATTGCGTCGGATTCTCGTCGGTAGCGCGTGACCCGGACGATCAGTAGTGCACCGTGGCCACGCTCATACGATGGCGGCGCTCTCTCAGCATGAAGCGGTGTCCCTGCGTCTTCTCCTCGTTCGCCATGGTCTCAGCAGCTTCAATGTGGAGCGAAGGATCCAGGGGCGTGATGATCTCTCCACACTCACTGCCGAAGGAGAGAACCAGGCGCGCAGGCTCGGGCAGGCTCTTGCGGATGTCCCCATCAGTGCGGTGTACAGCTCGCCACTGAAACGGGCTGCCTCCACCGCTGCGGGAATCCTGGAGGCCAGACATGACGAACTCGACCCGAGCTTTGATCAAGGCCTGCTCGAGATTGATCTTGAACCATGGAGTGGACTGACGGCGGCCGAGCGATCGGAACGCTTCCCAGAAGACTTCGCGACCTGGAAACGGACACCGGAGAGCCTTGAGCTGACCAGGAAGGACGGCAGTCGATACAGGCCCTATGAGGAGCTGATGAAGCAGGCTCGCAACTTCCTCGATGAGCTGGTCAGGCGGCACCCCGTCAACGGTGATGACACCGTGCTGCTGGTGGGCCACAACGCCATCCTGCGCTGCCTGATCGTCAGCCTTCTGGGAGATCCGGACCAGGGGTTCCGTCGACTGCGCCTCGACAATGCCTCACTGTCGATCTTCAATCTGAGCCCACAAGACGATGGCCATCAGGTGCAGATCGAGTGTTTGAACAGCACCGCCCATCTGGACCCCCCGCTACCTGCCAAAACCGCTGGATCACGACTGATCCTCGTGCGACACGGCGAGACGAATTGGAACAGGGAAGGTCGTTTCCAGGGACAGATCGACATCCCCCTCAACAGCAACGGGCATGCTCAGGCGGAGGCGGCACGTGGGTTTCTGCAGAACGTTTCGATCCAAAAGGCCTACAGCAGTTCGATGTCACGCCCGCGCGAGACAGCTGAGGGAATCCTCAAATCTCACCCTGGCATCGCCATCACGCAAACGGACGGGCTGATGGAGATCGGTCATGGCCTCTGGGAGGGCAAGCTTGAGTCGGAAATCAAGGCGGACTGGGGAGATCTGCTGGAGCAGTGGAAGCGCGCCCCTGCAACCGTGCAGATGCCTGAGGGTGAGACCATCCAGGACGTCTGGGAACGCTCCGTGGCCAGTTGGAACGCAATTGCATCCGGCCTTGATTCCACGGAAACCGCACTGGTAGTCGCCCATGACGCTGTGAACAAAACGATCCTCTGCCATCTGCTGGGCCTCAGCCCTGCCGATATCTGGGCCGTGAAACAGGGCAACGGAGGAGTCACGGTGGTCGACATGCCATCCGAATCGGGCCAGCCTGCAGTGGTTGCCTGCCTGAACCTCACCTCCCACCTCGGCGGTGTTCTCGATCGCACGGCAGCTGGAGCGCTCTGACACTGAGACCGATGACCGAGATGATCCTGCTCGATCCCGTGAGGGTGCTGGTCGGCCCTGACCAGCCACTGCAGGACCATGGTGCAGCCCTGCTTCGAGGGGGTCGCCTCGAGGCACTCGGCGAACCTGCCCGTGAAGCAGCGCGTTCAGCGGGACTCTCCGCAAGCAATGCCGGGCATCAGCTCCTGGCTCCATGCCTCGTTGATGCTCATTCCTCCCTACCAGAGCCATTCCAGGGCCGGGGCGAAACCCTCGAGAGCCTTGTGCGATCTGCCGCAGCAGGCGGTTATGGCCAGATCGCTCTGCTGCCTGATGACTCAGGCAGCAGGCGCGAACTACCTGATCGACTTCAAGGGTTTCAGCTGGCCGGCTGTGATGTGGCTGTGCATCTCTGGGCCGGCTTCAGTCAGGGAGGGCATGGCGAACAACTGACTCCCCATGCCGACCTGATCGAAGCTGGGGCTGTGGGCCTGTCGGATGGCGCACGCATGCCACCGGTCCCTTTGCTGGACCGCGCCCTCACCCTTGGCGAATCGGGATCATCACCAGTTCTGATCCCCCCTCTGGACATCGCTCTGCGGGGGGAGGGTCTGCTGCGGGAAGGGCCCGAAGCACTAAGGGCAGGCTGGCCCACTGACCCGACGAGCAGCGAAACGCTGCCCCTGATTCAGATTGGCCAGCTCCAGCAGGAACACCCAGAGCGCAAGCTGATGCTGATGGGTCTGTCCACCGCAGCTGGGGTCGAGCTTCTGCTGCAGATGAAGTCGCGTCCTGCAGCGACCGTGAGCTGGTGGCACATTCTGACCAGCACAGGTTCAAGCGTGGCCACGGCAGCCTCCTGGTTTGTCGCACCCTCACTGGGGAACGAACAGGATCGTGAAGCACTGATTGCAGGCCTGCGCCAGGGTCTGATCGAGGCGGTGGCTGTCCATGCATCACCGCTTGACGATGAGGAGTGCTTGTTGCCACCCGATCAACGCCTGCGGGGAATTGCAGGCCATCAACATGTGTTGCCTTCTCTCTGGCAAACCCTTGTGGTGTCTTGCGGCTGGACAGCTGAACAGCTTTGGGACGTGCTCAGTTTCGGCCCCTCCAGATTGCTGGGGGTCGAACAGGAACGCCTGGTCCCGGGGAGCAATCGCTGGCTGTTGTTTGATCCGGATGTGACCTGGACGCCAACTCGATCGGACCCCAGCTGCTCGAAGGCGGCCAATCAACCCTGCCTCGACCGTCCTCTGAAGGGACGGGTTATGCAATCCGGACTCAGGACCCCAGTGAGCCCGTCCGATTGAGAGGCCAGAATCTCCAGAGGGCACGACCGATGATCTGATCTTCAGGAAGGAAGGGGCCCCCTGGCCAGTAACGGCCGTCCCAGCTGTTGCTGCGATTGTCGCCGAGCGCAAGGACATGCCCTTCGGGCACGGTGACGTTCAACGTGCGGCAGAGACTCATCCCCTGTTCATCAACCGGGCAGTACTTGGTCACATAGGGCTCGTCCAGCGGATCTCCATTCACGCGCACTTCTCCACGGGGATTCACGGAGACCTGATCTCCACCAACAGCAACAACCCGCTTGATGTAGGCATCGCAAGCTGGATGGCCCAGACCCGGTATCAGACCAAGAAGAGGAAAGTTGGCGAGGGCACAGCGGAAAGCCGATGGTGAGCCCGCGGTTTTCAAGGCTGGATCAAAGGCATGCGGTGAGTTGAACACCACAATCTCTCCTCGCTTGGGGCCTCGTGTGGCATAAGTGAGTTTCTCCACCAGCAGCCTGTCCTGGATCTGAAGGCCGGGAAGCATCGATCCCGATGGGATGAAGCGTGCTTCCGCAACGTAATGACGGATCCCCAGATAAAGCGCCAGGGTGAAGATCACAGGTCCCCAGAAATCCCAGAAGGGATGTCCCTTTTGGCCCTGCGACTTGGTGGAAGCCGAATCCGATCGAGAATCAGCTTGTGGAGGCGAAGCGTCGTGCTGGGCGTCTGGCAACGGAAACCTTGCTGGCCATGGGGCACCCAAGATAGGCCTGATGGCGATGGCCTCCTAGCCTCGGCTGAGAACGCTCACACCCATGGTCAGACCTCGGTGGCAAGGTGTGAAACCCTCGGCGAGCTTTCGCTTCTGGCTTGGCTGGGACCGACTGATCGCAGGCATCGCAGCCCTCAACCTGATCTGGGTCGTCTTCGACGTGACCTACGTGCCACTGCGCAACTTCTGGCTGCAGCGCACACTCTTTCCTCTGCCATCGATCAGCCTTGCGGTTCCTCTGCCCTGGCTTCCCGACATCACACCCCTCTATGACCCGGTCAAGGGAATTGAGCCCCATCGGGACACTGAGGCCTACATCCGACATTTTCAGCGACTGGAGAAGAGTGCCGCGGCCAGCGGCATCAACAGTGCTGAAACCAGACAGCTGCGTCTGGAGATGGTGGTGCGCAACAGCCAGCTGATCGATGAGAACCCGTTTGTCAGTTCAGGCAAAACAGGAACGCTGGAGAAAATCAAGAGTCGCCTGCGGTCCAGGGCAGGCATGGATTCAGCCAAACAATCCGCCGCCCACCTGCTGGGCGACCGCTACCTGACCGCCGAGAGATGGGAAGCCGAACAACGCTTCTGGCGCAGAAGCATTCTTCCGCTCGCTGCCACCAATTACTGGCGAGGCACGGATGAAAACGGACAGCCGGTCGATCTTTCTTGGAGGATCGATCTTCCTTTCCAGATTCTCTTCCTCTTCGACATCATGCTGCGCGCCGTTCGGCTGAAGCAGCGCTACCCGGCCATTGCATGGAGAGATGCACTGCTGCGCCGATGGATTGATGTGCCACTGCTGATTCCGTTCTGGAGGCTGCTGCGCATCGTGCCCGTCACGGAACGTCTGTCCAGCGCCCGCTTGATCCAGCTGGAACCGCTCAGAGCAGCGGTCAGCCGTGGAGTGGTCGCCGTACTCGCCCTCGAGCTGTTCGAGGTGATCACCCTGCGAATCCTTGATGCGGCCCAGGATGCGGTGCGGTCTCCGCATTGGCCCGAGAAAATCCGCCGTCTCTGCAGTCACCAGAGCATCGAATCCGATGGAGAAAGAGAACTCGCAGAACTCCTGCGTCTCTGGCTTCCATTGGTCTTGACCCAGGTGGGACCTGGCATGAGGCCCCAGCTGGTTGCCCTGGTGAGTCATGCACTGCGTCGCAACCTCGAGGAAACCGCCATTCCCGCTCCTCTGCGAGCGCTGCCCGGGATCGACAAAGCTGAAACGCAACTCAGCCTTCAGCTTTCGACCGGTCTGGTTGATTCCCTGTTGAATCTCTCCCGCAACGCCGGAGGACGCTTTGCACAGAAGGACCCCAGACTTCAAGAGCTGGGGGTTCAGGCCATTGACCGGTTCTGGGAGGAGCTGGCAAGGACGCTGGAGCAGGGGCCTGTCCTGGAACGCAGTCAGGAGCTCGTGGCCGCTTTTCTCGAAGATCTCAAGCGCAGCAGCATGAGTCAGCTACGACTTCAGAAGGATGTCGATGAACTGATCACGGAACTCGACGGTTTGAACTTCAGTTCAGAAGCAGCTCAGACCAGACCTCGGGCTTGAAACCAACCAGGAATTGTCCATCAGGACATCGAACAAAGGGCCGCTTGATCAACTTGCCGTCGGCCGCCAAGGCTTCGAGCGCCTGATCGGCCGACATCGCTTTGACCGCAGCAGCTCCCAGAGCCCGATAACTCTGTCCGCTGGTATTGAAGAGCGGCTTGACCTCACCCAACTGCTGATACGCGTGATGGAGAAGCTCGGGGGATGGTGGAGCTGAGGTGATGTCAATCACCTCGTGATCCAGGCCTTCACTTTCAAGCCATGCAAGTGCCTTCCGACAGGTGCTGCAGCGGGAATAGCTGAAGACGGTTAATTCAGCCACGCTTAGCGACCAAGAAGACTCTTGACAGCGCCGACAAGGCTGTTGGAACCCTGACCCACACCGTCTCCGGGACGCGTCCGGATTGTCACGTCACCATTGACCGTGGTGCGGCAGCTGAGGCGGTAGTTGGCAGGACGGTCAGCCAGGTAAACCTCCTCAACATCACTGAGTGGCGAGAGGTTCTGTGCACCTTCAAGAACTTCGATCACGCAGGTTCCGCACTGACCGACGCCACCACAGTTGTTGAGATTGTTCAGACCCTTGTAGGGATTGACTCCTGCGGAGAGAGCCGCTTTGCGCAGATTGGCACCTTCAATGCAACCGACCTGCTGGTCTTCCTGCTCAAAACGGATGGTGGGCACGAATCATTTACCTATGAATGTCACTTAATTTACAAGCCTCGCGGTTGCATGCGGGGATCCAGCAGTGGAATCCCCGATGAGCATGGCTGTCGATGAGCGTGAAGCGGCTCAGGCGGATGCCGCTTTGACGCAGGTTTCCAGCAGTGGCTGCACCGCCTCGACATCACGCCACCCACCGATTTCCGTCACACGACCCTCCATGTTTTTGTAGGTGCGGAAAAACTCCGCCACATCCTCGAGCTGACTGGGAGCGATCTGCAGAATGCTGTTGATGCCCTGCTGGCGTGGATCTGCCACAGGCACGCAGAGAATCTTGCCGTCGTAATGACCCATGTCATGCATATCCAGCACGCCGATCGGTCGTGCCTGAATCAGACATCCGGCAAAGGTGGGTTCCGCCATGATCACCATGGCGTCCAGGGGTGAACCATCCTCGGCCAGGGTATTGGGGATGAACCCGTAATCAAACGGATATCTAACTGATGAATGCAGAACCCGGTCCAGCGCCATCACGCCGGCCTCT
>MDTA01052593.1_pt1 | contig 14899 bp, 15 predicted proteins | sample 811151 | NCBI WGS metagenome assembly MDTA01 (sample SAMN05326648, study PRJNA326480) | marine metagenome | isolation source: seawater | place: Indian Ocean: South | collected 2010 | reverse complement strand
GTTTGGGAATGATTGAGTAGCTGGTGCTCTCCACGGCCTTCAAAGCCGCTGTCTGTAGCAAAACTGCAGAGCTGGGTTCGATTCCCAGGCGTTCCCGCACAAAATTAATAGTAGATATACTTTTTTTTCCAATTATTTTCAATTAGATTTACTTTTTAAGGTAAATAAATTTATAAAATGAAAAACATATTAAAAGGACTAATCTTGGCACTCTTACCGGGAGTTGTATTTGCTCTTCATGGGAAGATTGTTTTTTATGATGGAACATATGTTGTCGGTAAGGTTACAAAAGTGGATGAATCCTCTGTATACATCGTTCCAATTGGCCTCGACACTGCTGAAGGAGTTTTGGTAGGAAATATTGATTCTTTGAAGGTAGAAAATGGTATGGTACCTGTTGTTAATAGCTCTGTAAAATATTTTTATCAAAATGGTGAATTTATGGCGAATGACTCTGATTGGATGGATGAGTACGATGATTTCAAATATAATGAATATACTTCTTTGCAAGAGGAGTATAATTACAAGGAAGTAAAAAAAGATAACATAAATTTTTGGTCTCTTTCTATAATAGGTGGATTTCCTGTCTTTAGATATCCATCACTTGATGCTGTCACATCCCAAGATAAAACCAGATTAAGACCTAATTTTGGTTTCAATTTCCAATCGCCTTTCTTTCCTATTGGGGCTTTAGACTTATCAGGTTGTATCAGGCTTATGACTTTTGGAATATATGATCATCCTGAAATGGGAAATATTGATGCTTTACAACTAGCGTTTGGAACTTCTGCAGATTTTAAACCAATTTTTTATTTTCTACCAAAAAATCTGCATTTAAATGTAGATTTTGGAGTAAGTCAAAGTGTTGGATTAAAAGTTGAACCAAAGTCTCAATATGACGGAGAAGCTTCCTACGGTGGATTTGGTTTTTATACCGGATTTAGCTTTGATTATCACTTTGATGATCTACCTATTGCTCTTAAACTTTTTGGACAAAATCAAGTAGTTCCACAAGGCATACCATTTCCTGATAAGAAAACTGGTTTTGTATCAACGGGGATTAGCATTGTAGTAGCACTGAGAAGACATAGCAGCTAAGCTGTGCCCCAATCTGGGTAGCAATATATAATTTAACAAAATAATCTCCACCTTTTTTTCTCTAAATCGTTTTACTTTTTAAAACGTGATTTTCATATAATTTTACAACAATCCACTACGAAAAAATACTTTTATCCATTAACTATTGCATTTACATTTATTTATGCATAAAAAATTAGAAATAGATTTAATATGTAATAAGGCTATTCTTCAATTATATAGACATAATTTCTATTAATGATTTTCTTGTTAAAATATAATTCTGTGCCAATGCGTGATACCTCATTTAGGGAAGCTTTAAATTAATATGAGAGATACTTTTAAATTCACATTTCGAATATTGAATGTATCTTCAAAACAAATTATATACTAAATTGAAATGAAAAAGTTTTGTAAAGACCCCAATAAATTGATGTTTTTTAATGTTATTAATGAAATTAAAAGGTATTCACTAATTAACAAAAAATGATTGACTTTCATAATCACATTTTACCAAAGTTGGATGATGGTTCAGAATCAACTCAAATGTCTATAGATATGCTTGAATTTGCTGCATCCCAAGGAATCAAAGAGGTTGTTACTACTGTTCATTTGCAACATCCCAAAATGGATAGATTAAATTTAACCTTTGATCAGGCTAGATTGGTGATGAGGAATTTGCAAAAGAAAATAGATAGATTGTCAATCCCAATAAAACTACACCTTGGATCTGAGGTCTTTTTTTTGCCTAATCTGATCGATATAAAAGATGACCCTCTAGCAACATTTGGTCATGGTAAATATATGCTTATAGAATTTTTACCTTTTGAATTACCGCAAATTCATAGAAAACAACTTTTTGATTTGAAATTATCAGGAGTTGTTCCAATCATTGCACATCCTGAAAGGTATAAACCTGTTCAAAATGATTTAAAAATTATTGAAAATTGGCTAAATGCAGGTTGTCTAATTCAGATTGATGCAGGAAGCTTGCTAGGTAATTTTGGTATAAAAGCTAAATTATGTGCAGAGCAAATTGTCAAGAATAATTGGTGTCACATAATTGGATCTGATGCTCATAACAACAAAAAAAGAAACTTTTGCCTTAAAGATGCAATAAATACTTTAGAAAACTTAACAGACTCAGATCTTATAAAAAAAATGGTCAACGATAACCCTAAAGATATTATCGAAGGTAATCCTATCATTTTTGATTTTGAATATGAGCCAATTAAGAAAAAGAATTTTTTTTCAATATTTAAAAGAAACTAAAAGTGGTTAAAAAAACATGTTGAAATACGTAATTATCAGTTTTTGTTTTTTAGGAAGTATAATGTGTCAGGAGTCAGAAAATTTACGAGCACCCTTTTCAGATTATCAGATATCTAGTGAAAAATATATGACTGATTCTAATGGAAATGTAATGATGTATGTTAATATTTGGGGAGAAGTAAAAAACCCAGGGCATCACTTAGTCTATGAGGGTATTGATATTGGTACATTATTATCAATTGTTGGGGGATCAACAAACAATGCAAATTTAAAAAATGTGAGGCTCCATCGAGAAACTCCAGATATTGACGGTACAATTACCTATAATGTAAATTTGCATAAATTCATTATTGAAGGTGATAGGTCGAATTTTGTAAGAATAAAACCAAATGATACAATTTTTATATCATCAAAACTTTTTCCTCTCATTCTTAAACAGGTTGGATCAATAAATACAATTTTAAGTCTTCTTAACTTAATCTATATCATACAATCAAGATGATAACCAAAATAAGATCGGCAAAAAATTGTGAATAAAAATACTTTTGAAAATGAATTGAATTTGGGTGATTATCTTTCTATTGCTCTTTTTCATAAAAAGAAGATAGTGTTTATTGTGTTTTTTGGAACCCTGATTTCAATATATTCAACATTCGTTAAAACGCCTGTATATAAAGCAACCTCCACCCTAATCTATAGGGATAAACCAGGAAGCTCCTATGTTAGTAACTTTAATTCGGATGTAAATAAGTTTAGTATGGAAAATGAAATTGAGCTCATCAAATCTCGGGTGGTAGCTAAAGAAGTTGTAAGGCGTTTTTGGGATTCTGACTTAAAAGATAAGTTGCATATTTTTGGTACAAGAAATTACTATCCAAAAGGCGAGCGCTTTAGAAGAATTCTCAAAGAAATTTTTAGCCTTGGTTTATTTACTCCTAAAATAAAAACTTTTGATAATATTGATAGACCATACGATGAAAGTATTGGTGAAAAATTTGCACCAGAAATTCTTAAAAATATCAAAGTTTCAGTTAAGAGAAATACAGATATTATATTAATCACTTATTTGAGCGTATTTCCCGAAGAGGCTAGAAGAATTTCCGAGATGATTGCTATTGTTTATCGTGAAATTGAAAGAGATCTTGGGAATGAGGATGCATCTTTATCTGTTTCATTCCTTGAGAAATTGGTTAAATCTCAGGAGAAAAAATTATTTGATGCTGAGGAGGAGATTAAACAGTTTAAAATTGAAAATAAAATGTATACCTTGGATGGAAATGTTGATCAAATTACAGAACGCTTAATTTCAATTGAAACTGAATTGTATAATAATGCCTCAGAAATAAGTATCCGTAATGAAAAGTTAAACTTTTTGAATTCAAAATTATCGGAAAGTGAAAAGAGCTTAGCAAAAAAAATATCAACCGATATGAATCTTCAAATGAATAACCTGCGATCTGAAATTACAACACTGGAATTTCAATTAATTCAGAATACAAAATTACATGGCAAAGAGCATGGAGCGGTAATTGAACTTCAAGAAAAAATAAATGCAATGAAAACGGAATTAACAAATAAAGTTAAGGATCTTATTGAAAAAGGAATTTCTGTTTCTGATCCGTTAGAGGAGAGGCAAGAAAGTATATCAAGGCTTTTGTCACTTGATTCTGAACTTTTTGGATTAGAAATATCTAGGGAAGAATTAATTAAACAGCAAAATATATACAAAGATAAACTGAGTAGGTTGCCAGATATGCAACTTAAGTTCACACGATTAACTAGAGATGCAGAGGTTATAAAACAAAACTTTACTTACATTAGAGAAAAGTTAGAAGAAGCGAGGATTAAACTTGCCTCCATAAGTGGACGGGTGCAAATATTAGATATTGCAAAAAAACCAACAAGACCAATAAGTCCTGATCACAATAAAGATATTATTTTTGGATTAATTATTAGCATTTTTTTCAGTGGCCTAATTATAACAATTATAGAATTTTTTGATGTGTCTTTAAAATCACCCAATGATATAAAAAAATATGGTTTAGTTATTTTGGGGATTATACCATCCATTGGTAATTATTCTAATCAAAAGAATAGTTTTTTTAAAAGTAGTAAGATCATAGGTGGTTCCGGATCTAGAAATGTTAAAAGAAGACTTATCACAAAAGAAGATCCTCGTTCGCCAGTTTCTGAAGCATATAGAAGTCTAAGAACAAGTCTTATTTATGCTGATATTGATAAAAAAACAAAATCAATTCTTGTATCTAGTGCAGGACCCGGCGAGGGTAAAACTACAACCGTTGCCAATATGGCTATAACATATGCGAACCTTGGGAAAAAAACTTTATTAATTGATACAGATTTGAGACGACCTGTAGTTCACAAAGTATTAGATCTTAACAAAGAACCAGGTATTACGGATTATTTGGTTAGGACCAAAATTGACTTTGAATCTATGGTACAAAAAACGGATATTGAAAATTTATACGCTGTCACCTCAGGAATAATACCTCCTAATCCTTCTGAAATATTAGGTTCAAAAAAGATGACAAATCTAATTGCAGAACTGGAACATAGCTGGGATATTATCTTATTTGACAGTCCCCCCCTAGTTGCGGTAACAGATGCAACAATGATTTCTAAAGAGATTGACAAAATCATTATAGTAGTAAAAGTAGGGCAAACAGATAAAAAAGCTTTTGAGCATACAATTAATTCATTAAAAAATGTTAATTCTCCAATTGGAGGGGTGGTTTTAAACGCAGTTGATAACAAAAATAGTTATGGATCATATTATTATTACTATCAGTACTATAATTACTATGCATCTGATAGCAAAAAAAATTAAACATAGTTCCAAAAATGTCAGTAAAAATTATAGCAGAAATTGGCATAAATCATAATGGTGATATAAATATTGCAAAAAAGCTTATAGATATTGCTGTATTAGCCGGATGTGACTTTGTCAAATTTCAAAAAAGAAACCCTAGGATCTGCGTGCCCAATCATCAAAAAAATGAGATAAAAGAAACACCATGGGGGAAGATGTCTTATATCAACTACAAAGAACAAATTGAATTTGGTAAACTTGAATATGATGAGATTAACAAATATTGTTCAGAAAAAAACATTCAATGGTTCGCTAGTGTCTGGGATAAAGATTCTGTTGATTTTATGTGTCAATATACAAAAACAACAAAAATACCTTCTGCTCTTCTAATCGATTATGATTTAGGATTATATGCTAGAAAAAAGAATGACTTTCTCATGCTCTCAACTGGTATGAGTACGGAGAAAAATATAGAAAGTGCAGTTCTTAAGTATAAACCTGATCTGCTGTTTCATACCAATTCTACATATCCTTCCAAAGTAAATGAATTAAACTTGAATTATATAAAAACTCTAAAAAATAAATATTCTAATAAAATAATTGGCTATAGTGGCCATGAATTTGGTCTTGTGCCAACATTTGCTGCTGTTGCACTTGGAGCTACATACATCGAGCGTCATATCACTCTTGAAAGAACTATGTGGGGGTCAGATCAAATGGCTTCTATTGAACCAGCTGGATTACTAAAATTAGTTAAAGGTATTCGGGATATGGAAAAGGCTTTTGGTTCAGGAAATGACAGGATAATTCTTAAGGGAGAATTAGAAAAATTAAAATCCTTAAGAGGCTAACCAATTAAAGTAGTATCTATTATTTTAGCGCGAGGTGGAAGTAAGGGAATTAAAGATAAAAATATTATAACCCTTAAAGGAAAGCCGCTAATATATTATTCAATAAACGCTTCAAATTTAAGTAGAGTAGATCATACTTGGGTAAGCACTGATAGTGCGAAAATTAAGAATATAGCAATGGAAAATGGTTGCGAGGTTCTTGATCGTCCAAAAAAATATGCAACTGATCACAGTAAAAGTGAGGAAAGTCTTATTCACTTTTCAAAAAATGTTGATTTTGATATTTTAGTATTCATTCAGCCAACATCGCCACTAATATTATATTCTGATATTAATGAAGGATTAGAAATGATGAATAATTATGATTCAATTTTTAGTGCTTACGCTGAACACTGGTTACCAAGATGGACTAAAAGTAATAATGCTTTGAATTGGGAAATTAACAAGAGACCTATGAGGCAAGATATTGATGATTGTTATGTTGAGAATGGTGCGTTTTATATAACTACAAAGAAAAACCTTGAGAAATCTGGACTAAGATATTCTGGGAAAATTGGTATTTATAAAATGCCTTTTTCTAGAAGTTTTCAGGTTGATACTTTGGATGATTTATTGCTCATTGAAAAAGTAATGAGCACAGAATGAAAATCTTTGTTGATATAGATGATACAATTTGTAAAAATGTATCTAATACTGATTACAAAAACGCCAAACCAATCATGAAAAATATAACGCTAATTAATAAACTTTATAATGATGGGCACGAAATCACCTATTGGTCAGCACGTGGTACAGTTACTGGAAAAAATTGGGAAAAGGTCACGAAAAATCAGTTTCAAGAATGGGGCGTCAAATATCATTTCCTTAGTTTAGGAGAGAAACCTGTATTTGATTTGCTTGTAGATGATAAGGCGTTAAATGTGAACCAGATTGATAGAATTGATGAAATGATAAAAACAATAAAAGATAATGAATAACCAAAATCATGTCACAATAATTAGAGCAAAGGAGGGATGGCAACCTATTGATTGGGGAGAGCTTTGGCATTATAAGGATTTAATGTATTTCCTAATAATAAGAAATATTGAAACACGTTATGCTCAATCCGTTTTAGGAATTGGATGGGCTATAGTACGTCCAGTTTTCAGCATGATAATATTTTCTATTGTTTTTGGTAAACTCGCAAAAATCAACTCTGATGGGGTACCCTATGCAATTTTTAGTTATACTGCTCTAGTGCCGTGGACATATTTTTCTGGAGCACTTTCCAGCTCTAGTAATAGTTTATTATCATCCGCTGGAATGATGACTAAGGTTTATTTTCCAAGGTTAATAATACCTTTGACACCTATAATATCTCAACTCGTTGATTTTGTTATTGCATTTATTATTTTATTATGTTTGATGACTTACTACCAATTTTATCCAAGCAGTCAAATTCTTTATTTACCTATTCTGACTATACTAATGATGCTATCAGCCTCTGGACTAGGTATGTGGTTTACAGCTTTAGCAATACAATACCGTGATGTAAAACATGCAATAAGCTTTATTATTCAAATACTGATGTATTTAGCACCTGTCGTATATCCTGCTAGTAATGTTCCAGAAAAATTTAGATTATTATACGGTTGTTTCCCGATGGCTGGTGTCATTGAGGGATTTAGATCTATTTTTCTAGAAACAAATCCGATGCCTTGGGATTTGGTTACTATGGGATTTTTAGCTTCAATATTACTTTTTGTATCAGGAGTATTATACTTTCGAAGAATGGAAAAATATTTTGTTGATGTGGCATAGCTTAAATTTCAAATACTATATTTTAACCTTTTAACTATTGATGTCTGAAACAGTGATATCAGTTAGGAATCTATCCAAGCGATATAGAATTGGACTTAGGGAGGAAAGTCCTGATACTCTGATAGGATTTTTCATAGCTCTAATCACAAGCCCTTTTAATAATTTAAGAAAAATAAAAAGGCTTACCCATTTTAATGATGAGAAAAGTGATAATAAAGATACAATATGGGCAATTAATAATATTTCTTTTGAAGTAATGCGAGGAGAAGTTATTGGAATTATAGGATCAAATGGTGCTGGTAAAAGTACTCTGTTAAAAATATTATCCCAGATAACCCAGCCAACTAGAGGCGAAGTTGTTTTAAAAGGTCGGGTCGCTAGCCTACTTGAGGTTGGCACAGGTTTTCACCCAGAATTAACTGGTCGTAAGAATATTTATCTAAATGGAACAATTTTAGGTATGACAAAAAAGGAAATTAAAGGGCAAATAAATGAAATTATTGAATTTTCAGGAGTTGGTAAATTTATTGACACTCCTGTAAAGCGATATTCAAGTGGAATGAGAGTTCGTCTAGCGTTTTCTGTGGCAGCATTTTTAGAACCTGAAATCTTATTAATTGATGAAGTGTTAGCAGTAGGTGATTATGAATTTCAAAATAGATGCCTTGGTAAAATGAAAGATATTTCGAAGGATGGTAGAACAATATTTTTTGTGAGTCATAATATGGAAGCAATAAGATCACTTTGTACTAGGGTAATTTATCTGAAAAATAATTCTATCGAGCTGGATGGAAAAGTTAACCCTGTGATTGATAATTATTTAAATACCTATCGAAAAAGCAAAATATTTTCGAGTGAATTGGTTCCTGAATTTTACAATAATGAAACAGATGATATAAAATTAAAAAAAATAGAATTAAGAAATAGTGAAGACAAATTAACTAATCACTATGCAACAACTCAATCAATTAATATAATCATCTTTTATGACTTACTTGTTTCAATATCAGACATGAGAATTGTTATGTCAATCAAAAACTCTAACAACGCAGTACTGTTTGAATCATATTACTCATTAAATTCAAAAAAAAGTAAAAAGGGTTCATATAAAAATTCAATTACAATACCAAATAATATTTTAACTGATGGAGAATATGATGTTTATATTGGTTTTAGTGTACCATTTATAAGAAAAATTATATCAAAACAATACATGATTTCCTTTTCGACTTTTACGAAAAAAAATAAAAACCTCAGATTTGGCGAAAAGTACAAAGGTCTAATTAACCCAGATGTTCAATGGAAAATAGAGACATTATCTTAAATTATTTCACCAAAAATAAACATTTTTATTTCAACTTCTGCGGAACAACTTCAAATATTAACACATGGTGCTTTAAGCTTTTTTCATGACTGACTTTGGCAAAAAATATCCCACAATCAGCATTATTACACCTTCCTACAATCAAGGTCAGTTTATTGAACAAACTATCCTTTCAGTAATTGGACAAAATTATCCAAACCTTGATTATATAATTATTGATGGCGGTAGCACAGATCAAACCCTATCAATTATAAAAAAATATGATTCTAAAATTAATTACTGGACAAGTAGGCCTGATAATGGTCAAGCTGAGGCTATAAATACAGGATTCTCAATGGCTGAAGGTGAAATTTTCATGTGGCTGAATAGTGATGACCTACTTTTAAAGGGATCATTACATGGGATTGCTAATGCATATCGAAAAACAAAGAAAAAAAAGAACTTTTTTGGTTTAGGAAGGAGAGTATACATTAATAAAAATTCATATGTTCAGGGATTCCAATCTTTTACATTAGGTTTGAATAGCTCGGATGCAATTGCATGGGGGATATCGAGATCCCCTCATCAGGAAGCAACATGCTGGTCAAGGTATTTATGGGAAGAGTATGGTCCTTTGAACGAGAAAATTAATTTAGCATTCGATTTGGACCTTTTTTTGAGGATTTTAGGCAATGAGGCCAAATCAGTTTATATTCCTGATTTAATTGGCGCATGGAGAATCTGGGAATCAAATAAATGTACAATTTTCTCATCGCAATTAAATAACGAAGTAAGTAAAGTCAAAAATATTTATAAAAAAGAAAATTCAATATATAAAAATAAAATTATCAAAAAACTAGCGAGGAAAATAGTGAAGATTAGTCAAGAGAAATTTGCTATGGAGCATGGATTACCAAAAATCGGTAGGATCGTTCATTCAAAAGAAAAAGTTAATCAACTATTCATTCCTTTTCTTTGGAAAATAATTATAAATATTAAAACCTAGATGATTTATCAAAAAAAAAAATTTAGCATAGCTTTGACAAACTATAAAGCAAAACAACAAATTGATCTCCCAACAACCTTTAATTAATGATATTTTACTTTTATGTAGGTATTAATTAGCAAAATTGATTTTATTTATTTTTAAATACCTCACATGCCTAAGATAATAGTCCCCAAAAATATTGAGGTCGTTATCGCATCATTTGGTGGTGTGGGATCTACCTTTTTAATCAAGTTTGTATCAAAGTATAAAAAAACAAATGAATTTGATAATTCTGATAGATTTAAACATTCTAGACTGCCTTTGATTAGTTTTAATCCAAAAATAAAGTTTGTTTACGTTTTTGGCAATCCTCAATTAGCTGTAGCCTCTATTTTTAGAAGAAAATATCATCATAAACAATCAAAGAGATTAAAAAAATGGAATAAGCACAAAGGAAATATAATCGATAAAAAAATGACACTAGACGATTACGCGATGGAAGGAGAGGATAAATTTCACCTCAGAGATCATTTTTTAAATTGGTACAAAAATTATCAAGCTTACCCCACTTTATTCATAAGGTATGAAGAAATTCACAATAATCTTGAAACATTATTTAAGTTTTTAGAAATACCATCTTCTGAAAAAGCAAAATTTCCAAAATGGAAGCCAAGGAAAACAAAAAATGAAGATATATCGCGTATTACTAAAAATAAATTGGATGAAATTTATAATCAACTTAATAGAGAACTGGATAAACTAAATGATGTTGAAATTCTTGATAAAAATTATACTTGGCCCTTTCCAAAAACAATTTTTGATAGTGCGTACAGGATGCCTCTCAAAGAAGAATTAATAAGATGTGTCTCAAAAATCTTTGATAAGCGTCCGGATAAAGAATAGTAAAATGACAATCTTTTTTTCAAAGTGCTGATAGAGATCTTTTTCATTTAAAATATTCATTAATTTATTTACCATAAACAGAAAAACCCTTTTTATTGGATTTTTCAACCTTTTATATTTATAAAACAAAAATATGTACAATAATTAATAACCTTTGAGAAAAATGTCCTTTTTCATATTTGTTAAACATAATACATGCAAAATTACTTTCATAGAATCCTTAGGTAATACTACCGTTATTGATTAGAGGATGAATAAAATTAGAACAGTGTTTTTTTATAGCCATGTAATACCCTCTTCAACTGGTTCAGGCGCCAGAATGAGAGTATTTTACAATATAAAAGGGTATATAATGATGGGTTTTAGGGTAGAGCTAGTTTTGTTAAATCAAAATAATTATCCTGAAAATAGAATTTATGAAGAACTCGGTAAGAATAATTTTCATATTTTTAAATTAGATTTTGCAACATTGAAAAGAGTAAATGAATCCAAGAAATCATTTTATGATGAAAAATTTTTATCAGAATGCATTTTAAACTATCTATTTAAAGATAGAAGAATCTTAAAAACAATACTTATAGAAAATATAAAAAAATCCAAAAATGCAATACATCATTTTGAATATATTCAAAATGCATCAGCATCAGTAGGTTTGAATGGAAATTTCGTTTGGAGTAATCATGATAATGTTTCAAAAAGACTCCTTATAAGAGGTAAGATTTCAAAGAAACCAAAAAAATTGATTGAAAAAGTTTTTACATTTTATCGTTACTTTCTTGTTAGAGTTGCAGAGAGAATTATAATCAAAAATCTTAGCTTAATAATTACAATATCAACAATTGAAGACAACCATTACAAAAAATATTCTTTCGCAAAAGTAAAACATTTCCCCTTTTCAATTGAAGATTCAAGACTTCGAAATAATAAAAATGTCATAAGAAATAAAAATAGTAAAATATTTAAAATATTACATCTTGGTAGCCTTGATGCGATGCTCCCCTTTCAATCCATGATAAACACATTGGACAAAGTTTTTCCTCAAATTGAATCTGAAAACTTATCTAAAATTCAACTTCTAGTAGTTGGAAGTACTTCTGATAATTTCAGAAGTAAAAAAATCTTAAAGAAAGCAAAAAAGTTCAAAAATATTGAGATTCTAGGATTTATCGATGATTTAACTGATATTTGGTCTCAAACTGATTTACATATTATTGCTTCTGAATTTGATATAGGTATTAGAACCAAAATAATTGAATCTCTATGTATGAAAGTCCCTGTGGTTTGTTTGAAAGAAACTGCTAGTGGAATAGCAGGGTTAAAACATTTGAAAAACATAATTTTTGCTAAATCTTCAGAGGAAATAGGATTTTATATAAATGAAATCATTAATGGTAGGCTTAATATTGATCACATCTCAACGAATGGTTTCTTACTTTATGATAAACATTATAACTTTAAAAATAATTTGCCAATATTTAAAAAATATATTCAAAAATATTTATAAATAAATACCTATGTCGAGATTTGGTTTCCACCCTATTAGAACTTCCAAGGTTCTAAATATGCCTGATGCAAAAAAAATTACAATCACAACAATTATTCATATTCCTGAACTAATTGGGTTTTGGAAACTTTCAACAAAAAAGTACCTTGTGCATCACCTGGGAAATAAAATTCCATATATATCAATTGAGCTACCATGGTATAATAAAAGTAATTTAAAAATCATAACCACTTCAAGTGCTAAAAGCCAGATGAACAAAAGAAAGAAAGGATTCATTTTAAATAGTACAAGGTTGCGAAAATTGATCAAAGATTTGCACTTTTGGACATATAAATTTCTTTACGAGAGAAAATAATCAATGCCACGTATAGGACGTCATCCATTAAAACATAAAAGGATAAAGGAAGATAAAACAGGTAATTGTCTAGTAACAATGACTACGATTGTATATATACCTTCTCAGGAAGCTTACTGGGCTGAGAGTTTTAAAAATTTAAAGATATTCTTTTCCAGTTTATCTAACAATACAAATCAAACTATTGATATCATGGTTTTTGATAATGGAAGTTGTGAGGAAGTGGTAAATTATTTAATTATGTTAAAAGAAAAGGGACACATTCAATTTCTTATTCTTTCAGAAAAAAATTTAAAAAAACTTGGAGCTTTGAGTTTTTTATTAAGTTCCGCTCCCGGGGATTATATTTCTTATTCTGATAGTGATGTTTATTTTTTGCCAGGTTGGCTTGATGAGTCACTAAAAGTTCTAAAAAACTTTCCAGAGGTGGCAAAAGTCACAGCATTACCAATTGTTGGAGGTGATACTACAAAACTATCATATAAAAATTTTATTCAAGCTAAGAATGATCCATCGATTATGGTAGATACCGGTAAGATAATACCAGAAAAATATGTTCATGCTCATTGCCTCAGTGTTGGAAAAACTTTGCAACAATTTGAACTTGCGAATCCTGATAGGAAGGATACTAAAATGACAAGGAAAAAGTTATCAATATATCTTTCTACAGCTGACTTTCAATTCACAATCAGAAAAGAATCTTTAAAAAGTGTACTACCATTGGTTATTGAAGATAAAAAAGATTATTTTGATCCAATTTACTCTCCAATTCTTGAAAAAAAGCTAGATGCCGATGGATGGTGGCAAGTCTCAACTGATAAATATTTGATTCATCATATCGGTAATAAAAAGCCAAATCTTCAAGATGAGCTTTGGTGGTTAGATAAAGACAATAATAGAGTTTTAAATCGCCTTAAAACTGTTTCAAAAACAAAACATAAAAGATGGTTTATTAGAAAAATATTACAAAAAATAAATACTTTGACCTATAACCTTTTATATGAATAACAAACACCTTATCAGTCAGATTAAAAATCATAAAAGCCATACTTTTTCAAATGACCTTTTTTATAAAATTTATGGCAGCATTGTGAAGAGAATTTTAAAAATATTGACCAAAACCAACAAGAAAATCACATTAAAAAAGAGCTTATTTTATGGCAGAAAAATGATTATTCAATTACCTGAAAAGGTTTCAGTCAATATTTGGAATAATTCATATCATGAGCTGGAATTGACGCTAGCTATGTTAAAATTCCTTAAGAATGGGATGACATTTTATGATGTTGGTGCTCATTATGGCTACTTTAGTTTATTGGCATCTAAATTAGTTGGTCAAAGTGGAAAAGTATTTGCATTTGAGCCTACGCCAACAATATTTAAAATATTAAAAAAAAATCTTTCATTTTTACCAAATACACAATCACATAGAAATGTTATTCTTGATGATAATAAAACGGTTTACTTAAATGACTATGGTGCAGAATGGTCTGCATATAATACTTGCTCAACACCAAGGCATCCTGCACTTGTTGAGAAGGAGTCTAAAAAAATATTAACAAAGGCAATCAGTATAGATAATTTTTCTTCCAAGAGTCGTAAGCCTGATTTTATCAAAATAGATGCGGAATCTGCAGAATTTCAGATAATAAGTGGAATGAAAAAGACATTATCGACAAAAAAGCCAATTATATCTATGGAAGTAGGTGATAAAGTTAAGAGTAAATATAGTAGTATTAATAATATAAATGAAATTTTAAAATACAGTTACAAAGTTTATGAACTCAAAGATAATTGTTTCAAAGAGCACATTCTAAAAGTTCATTATTCATATACTAACCTAATTTTTTTAACAATTTGATATTACCAAAAATTTCAATAATTCAACCGACTTTGAATGTTGGTCCTCAACTAAATGAATCAATTTCAAGTATTTTAAGACAATCTTATAATAATATTGAGTACATAATTATAGATGGAGGATCGTCAGATCAAACTATGGATTTAGTGCATAAT
>MDTA01165031.1_pt1 | contig 14901 bp, 14 predicted proteins | sample 811151 | NCBI WGS metagenome assembly MDTA01 (sample SAMN05326648, study PRJNA326480) | marine metagenome | isolation source: seawater | place: Indian Ocean: South | collected 2010 | reverse complement strand
AAATTATATATCTATTCATCCTCACTCATCATTCTATAGTAAACAATCGTATATTGCCATGAGGTCCAATACGGCAGAAATTGCTTTGAAAATTATAAACAATAAAAAAATTAAAAGTAGGGTATTATGAGTAATAAATTCAAAGTCACAGGTCTTAGTAGTAGGTCTTTACTTCCAGAGAGCATTAACTTTAGTTTAAAATACTTTACTAAACCTTTTTGTGATCAAGAACCAAATGAATTTAAAAGATATGAAACTATTCACTTTAAATCAGAATATTGGAAAAGCTCAAAAATTTTTAACAAGTCCGGCAAAGTCTTATTTATTTCTGGTCCTGCAAGAAATGGAAATCATTTAATGATGTCATTGTGTGATGGACAAAAACAATTGGCATCCCTTCCAGGCGAAGATTTCTTATTAAGAGAATTTTTATCTAGAGTTAAGGAGGATGAGGCTGAAGCTTTAAAATCACTTAGATCAAAAAATAATATTGATTATATTTTAAAAATGTCAGGGGCTTATTTTGATAAGTGGAAAAGATTAGATTATTATATTAAAAGAAGTTTCAAGCCTAAGTTATGGTCAGGTCAGCAACCTATAAATAAATCTCATGTAACTGACTTTCAAGATTTACTTCCTCAAATAAAATACAAGGAATTTAAAAATTATTTAATATCTAAAAATTATGAAATTAGAAACTCTGAGAGATTTTTTGATTTTTTTTTGATTTATTTGAAGGCCCTAAACATTCTCTCTGGAAGGAATGACGTTGAAGACCATCATTTATTCCCATATTTATATGCATATTCAGGATTGAGACGAGAATTATTTTATTTTTTTAAAAACACAACAAATGTTATTTGTTTAAGTCCGATACGAAGATTTGAGTCATTTTATTTTTCATATGCAAAATCTAGATATAAAACAACAGAAATACGTCAAGATATATACGATGAGCTTTGGGAGCATTGGAGACACAAAACTATTGATTATTTATTGTTAAAACAAAGGTATCCAAATAAAATACACTTTATAAAATACGAAGATATGGTTAACAGTCCAACTAATGTTTTAAAAAAAATCTCAAAAAAACTTGGATTGAAATATGAATTTTTCAATACAATGCCCACAACCCTTGGCTTGGTTAATAAGGGGAATTCTTCATTTGCAAAATCTGATAACAAAAAAGGTCAAATTTATAAAGACTCTGTAAAAAATAAATTTCCAAAAAATATATTACCTAAAGAGTATTTTAGAATTTTATCAGTAGTACATAAACAATCTTTGTGAATTAAATTAAATGTGTTCTATTTCAGGTATAATTGATTACAAAAATAATAATTTTGATAAAGAATTGGTTGATTTTAAAAATCTTCTTTTTCATAGAGGGCCAGATCATCAAGTAATTATAAAAGATAAAAATTTTTTTTTGTCTATGAATCGCTTAAAAATAATTGATTTATCTGATAACGCCAACCAACCTTTTAAATCAGAAGATTCAAACTTTGTTTTAATTTATAATGGTGAAATTTATAATTATAAAGAGTTAAAAAAAAATTATTTTTCTGATTATTCTTTCAAATCAAATGTTGATGGTGAAATTTTAATACCTCTTTTCAAACAATTCGGTATAAGTTTTCTCTCAAAAATAAGAGGGATGTATTCAATTTTTTTATATGACAAAAAAAATGAAACTAGTTATTTAGTTAGAGATAGATTTGGTATAAAGCCCTTATATTACAATTTTGATAACAAACATAATAGACTTACTTTTGCGTCAGAAATAAAAGGAGTATTTGCTAATAAAAAAATATCAAGAGAACCAAATTTTAAAGAAATTTATAGATATTTAGAAAAAGGAATGGTTAATGCGACACGCGAAACATGGTTTAAAGATATTTACCAAGTTTCACAAGGTTGTTTTTTAAAATACAAAAAAAACGAAGGTATTAATGAATACAAATATTACGATTTAAAAGATAACATTGATGAAGATGTTGATAAAGATAAAACATTTTCCCTAAAAAAAAATTTAGAAAATATAGGAACTCTCTTTGAAAAGTCATTCATTGAACATAGCCAATTTGATGTAAGTGCAGGTTTTCATGTCTCTGGCGGGATAGACTCAGCTATTATGATGGCATTGGCTCATAAAAATAAAATGAAGGACTCAAAGGCTTTTACTTTTTCATTCAAAGACAAAATATTTAGTGAATTAGAGAATTCAATGAAAATATCCAGCAAATTTAATTTTATACATCATTCTTCATATGTAGAAAATGAAGATATGCCTAATTTTTTAACAAATGTTTTAAAAAGGGAGTATGAGCCTTTTTCATCATTAAGAATTTTAAGCCAACACCACTTATATGAAAAGTTTAAAGACAATGGTATCAAAGTAATATTTGATGGATCTGGAGGAGATGAAATTGGAGCTGGTTATAATTATTATCTATCTCCGTGGCTTATGGATAACTTTGAGAATTCACCATCAAATAAATTGATGGACAGATATATACATCTTACTAGCAAAAGTAAAAACTTTGATAATAATGAAATTTCAAAAAAAATATTGGGCAATTTTATTCATTTTAACGTACTAGGTAAAACAACAGTAGATGGGAGCGTATATGAAAAATCTAACACTGTTAATAATGATTTTAAGATATCAAATTCAGAGGCTAATTTATATCTTGATTACCCTTTTAAAAGCTATCTTAGAAACGCTCAATATAATGATATTTATTCATTTAAACTCCCAAGGTGTCTAAGATACACGGATCGTGCTTCAATGTACTCAAGTGTCGAGGCAAGAGTCCCTTTTCTCGATCATAGACTTGTAGAGGCATGCATAAATGTGCCCTCATTGTACAAAATATTGAACTCAAATTTAAGATTTATACTAAAGAAACCCTTTGAAAAAATCTTAGGAAAAGAGATTGTATATAAAAATAAAAATACTTTAGCAGACCCACAAAAGAGATGGCTTAGAACAACTTTAAAACCACTTATTCAAGATCTTTTCTTATCCAGTGATATAAAAACAAATATGATTTTTGATCAATCATCTGTGAAAAAATTAATTGAAAATTTTTATAAATCCGATGAAAGAGTAAATTCTTTTTTCTTTACTCAAATCTTACTAACTGAATTATGGTTTAGGGAAGTATTATGACAAAAATATTTATCAAATTAAGAAGAGTTGTATTAAGATTCTATATTTATTTTGTAAAGTTTCTTTTAAAAGATTTTTTATTAAAGGTATTTTTGCTTTTAAGTATAAAAAAAAGATACAAAGACTATGTATATTACAATTTCATAGATAATAATGATAAAATTTATAAACTTAAAAATTCAAATAATAAAACTTTATCTTTTTTTAGTAGAAGTTTGATGACTGAAAAAAGATATGAAACATTTTTTACAAAAGAACCTGATACCTTTGAGTGGATTAATAACTTTAGAGAGAACTCTATATTTTATGATATAGGAGCTAATGTAGGTATTTACTCAATATATGCATCTTCATTAACGAGGAATATAAATGTTGTTGCTTTTGAGCCCTCAGTTTTTAACATTGAAATTTTATCAAAGAATATTTTTATTAATAATATGCATGAAAATATAAGCATTTTTCCATTAGCTCTTGATATAAAAAAGAGTCAAAATCAGTTTAATATGAGCAGTATTGAGCCTGGAGGAGCCTTGTCAGGGTTTGGAACAGATCTTGATGAATATAATAACAAGAGAAATATTGAATTTAAATATAAAACGTTCTCTATGAACCTAGACAATTTCATTTTAGATTACAATTTGAACTTACCAAATTATATAAAAATTGATGTTGACGGTTTAGAGCTTAATATTTTAAAAGGCGCTACGGGGATACTGAAAAATAAAAAACTATATTCTATATTAATTGAAAACAGTAATCCGCTATCTAATATTTCTAATTTTTTAAAAGATAATAATTTTATTTTAAAATCTCAACATAAGAATAATCAAATCTGGGAAAAAACTAATTAATACTATTACTTGAATAAATATATCTCATAACAGATCTTTCACTCTTAGAACAATTAGAACCTCTATGAAAACACCTATCATCGAATATAACTAGTCCACCTTTTTTTGATTGCACATCATATTGATCTGTATCATTTTTATTAAATATAAATCCAGTGTTTGATATGAAATCATTATATTGCTGGGTTCCTATTATATTAATTAATTTGTCTTTGACATCTGAACTATCAATATATTTACAAAATTGTTGTAAAGACCAATGGGGTTTATATTCAATTTTTTTATCGTAAAGAAGACTAGCGACTGCAGAGGATACCTTTTGACTACTAGGTAATATAGCCAATGATCCATTCTTATATTCAACATCTGTTAAATAAAGAAAAAATCTTAATTTATAAAAATTAGGGTGGTGGAATTTTTTTACAACTTTTTCAGCACCACTATATGAAATATCATTATGCCAATTGATAATGGGTTCTGCACTTATTGATGAACTATAGTAATCAATTCTTTTTAAATAATGATCCCTGAAGATATTAGAAGAAATTTCTGAAAAAAAATTATTTTCTTTTGAAAAAATAATTTGACTAGATTTAAGTAATTTTTTTAATTTGAAATTAATTAAATCCTTAAGTAATAATTTCTTCCCCTCATAGAATACAGTTGCTTTATCTTTACCGATTTCAGAGTTCAATTTTTTTATAGAATTTAGTAAGGCATTAACTTTAAATTCTGATATAAAATCGGGTATATAATAAAAGCCTTTATCTTTAATTGAATTTGCGATATCCATTTCTAATAAGATTTAATATTTAAAAACTTCAAGATGTCAAACAATATAATTTTACCAGAAACGTTAAACGAGTTTGAAAAACTAGCAAAGAAAAAAATAAGATCTGGTACATTTAAATGGTTAGAGTCAGCAGCCGAAGATGGTTTTACAGATAAAGCTAACAGAGATGACTTAGAAAAGATAATGATTGAACCTAGAATTTTTAATTCCTCAAATAAAATTGATATAAAAAGAAGAATTTTTGGGGAAAAATTCGATTTTCCTATAATTGTATGCCCAATGGGACATCAAACTCAATTCGAAAAAAATGGTGAAAAATCAACTTATCTTGGTTCAACTAAAAGCAACATTTTGTCATTTTTTAGCACTCAAGGAAGAATTGAACTAGAAAAAATTGTGAATAATAGTTCAAAAAAAAATTATGCTTGGCAGATATTTCCTTTTGGAGATAAAAAATGGATTGAAAGTGAAATTAAAAGAGCAGAAAATTGTAAAGCCTTAGCAATTTCATTATGTTTAGATGCACCAGTAAGATCATTTAGATATTTAGACCGTGAGAGTAGATATGATGCAAGAAAATATGGAAAAAGATCTTTGCCGGTAAGTCCCGACATAACTTATGCATTAGAGTACGACTGGGATTTCATTAAATGGATTAAAAAAAAATCGAAATTACCATTAATTCCTAAGGGCATTCTCAGTAGACACGATTTGAAAAAATGTATGGATCTCAAAATAAACAATATTTGGATTTCAAATCATGGAGGAAGAATGTTCAATTCTGGGATCTCAACTTCAAGATTTTTAATACAAAATCAAGATTTAATAAAGAAATATAATGGAAACATAGTTATTGACGGAGGCGTTAGAAAAGGCTCTGACATTATAAAACTTAAATGTTTAGGTGCAGATTTTGTAGGATTAGGAAGACCAATCATGCATGGTCTAATTGTTAGTGGATATAAAGGAGTCCATAAAGTATTGGAAATATTGAAAAATGATTTAATTTCTTCAATGAAAAATGGTGGATTTAAATCGACAATAGATTTCAAGATTAGTAGGTTAAATTTTAATAAAAATTATTTTGAGTAAAAAATATAAAACTATTTGCATTATTCCAGCAAGAGGTGGATCTAAAGGGCTAAAAAATAAAAATATTCAAAAGGTTAATGGAATACCCTTAATTGCTTATCCAATCAAAGCAGCTTTAAAGAGTAAAGTATGTGATATGATATTTGTTTCAACCGACTCTAAAGAAATTGCTAATACAGCAAAAAAGTTTGGTGCTTTTGTGCCTTTTCTTAGGCCAAAAAAATTTGCTAAAGATAGAACTACTACTGAGGCAACTTTAAAAAACGCTCTTCACGATATAGAAAAATATACAAATCAAAAATATGACATTTGCGTATTTTTAACATCAAATAATATATTTAGGGATTATAGATGGATAATTACTGCTGTAAATAATTTGAAAAATGATAGTTCAATAGATAGTTCATTTTCAGTGCATGATATGTATAAACATTTTTGGCATTACGATAATAAAAAATTAAAGAAAGTTTTACCATGGATGAAATCTTACACTTCTAGGCAAATTGCCCCTAAATTATACAGAGAAGATACTAGTTTGGCATGTGCCACACGGTCAAAATTTTGGAGATCTGGAAAAAGAATTGGCAAAAATGTAAAATTAATCATTAATGATATCTCTTTTACTTCTATAGATATTCATAACAAATCTGATCTTGATTTTGCAAATATAGCAATGAGGCACGTACTAAAAAATAAAATATTAAAACCTTATTAAAATTGAATTCATACAGTCCATTATTAGGTGTTTTTGCATATAACCGCCCTTCACATTTTAAAAGATTATTAATCTCCTTGGAAAATTTTAAAATTGATCAAATAATTCTATTTATTGATGGTCCAAAAAATCAAGTTGATAAAGTAAATCAATTATACATCATAAACATGGCAAAAACTTCAAGACTTAACTTTAAAATAATAAAAAGAAAGAAAAATTTAGGTTTAAAACAATCTTTATTAAATGGTATTGACTATATGGCAAAAAATTCAAATTTTTTTACTATTTTAGAGGATGACATTGTAATTTATGAAAATTTTTTTAAATTCCATTATAAAAATTTAATTAAGTATCAAAACAAAAAAAATATTTTCTCAATATGCGGATTTCAATTTAAAAACTTAGAGAAAAATTATAAATTTCTATCTTCATTGCAAATTAAATATTTTATTCCTTGGGGGTGGAGTTGTTGGTCAGACAAATGGAAAAATTTAAGGAAAAGTAATTCACACTTAAATTTTGAAATACCGCTTTATTTAAAAAATAAATTAAAATTAAATAATAATAATTATTGGAGTTTAGACTTAATTAATTACTGTAAAAGAAATAATTTTGAATTCATATATCCAACAGTAAGTTTGTTAAAAAATATAGGTTTTGATGGATCAGGGGTTAATAGTAAAGTATCGAGTTCATTTATAATGTCAGAGAAAAAAGTTAGTTGTGCAAAAGATGTCACACTTATAAATTATAAAGAAAAAAAAATAAACCAATTATTTTATGCAAACTTAAAAAAGTATGCTGAATTATTTTACTAATTATGAATATTTGCTTAATAGGTTTTGGTTCGATTGGTAAAATTTATTATGATCTAATAAAAAAAAATTTTAATTTTTCTAATTTTTACATAGTTGATAATTCAATTAAGTTTGAAAAAAAAATCAAAAATATTTATTTTTTTAATAAAATAGAAAATATACCTAATAAAAAAAATATTACTCACGCCATAATAGCAACCCCTTCAAATTTACATTTTGATTTAGCAAAGTTTTTTATCAAAAACAGAGTTAATATTCTTATTGAGAAACCATTTGTTCTAAAAAGTACTGATGCAAAAAAACTTATCAATATGAGTTCAAAAATTGACAGAAAATGTTGGGTTGTTTTTCAAAATAGAACAAATAAATCAATTGAATTTTTAAAAAAATTAATTGCAAATAACTTTTTTGGAGATATTACACTTATTCGTGGATCTCTTATTTGGTCGAGAGATTTTAATTATTATAATTCTAAATGGAGGGGAAAATATTCAACAGACGGCGGTGTCTTAACAAATCAATCTATTCATATGCTAGACATTATTTATTATCTATTTGGAAAAATTACTCATTTTAACTCTTTAACACAATTTAATAAAAACAAATTAGAAGCAGAGGATCTCATTTTGATTAATGCTTTATTGAAGGACAAAACACCAGTCTCAATTTGTGCAACAACTAGAGCAAATAAAGATTTTACAGTTGAATTAGACTTAATAGGCAGCAAAAATAGACTCACACTAAATGGTATATCAATGAATAAGATTAGCTTCTTTGATGACAAATATAAAAAGACCTATGGAACAAGTTATAATGAGGAATTTAAAAAAGGCTTTGGTAAAGGTCATATTATTGTTTTAAGGTCTTTTTTTAGTAAAAGTAAAAAAGATATATTTAATTTATCTATTGAAAAGAATGACCATATCATAAATTTTATAAATTCTGTTTATGCAAATATTGATATTAATAATAAAAAACTTTTCAAAGTAAAAAAAACAAATAGTATTTTGGGTAAATGAGAAAAAAAATTGATAAAATAAATAATAAATTACCTACTAAAGATATTACAAAAGATGATTTAGAAAATAAAATTAAACTAACCTCTGACAAGAGAAGAAAAAAAGAGGTGGTTATTAAAAAAGATGTAGTAATCAATAAAAATAATTTACCTTTAATTTGTGGGCCAAATGGCCTTGAAAGTCTTAAACTCGGATTAGGTTTCGCAGAGTTTATTAGTAAATTAAAACTAAGGTTTATGAGAACTCATATTTTCAAACCTTTGACTTTTCCATATAGATCCAATCAATATTCCGAGTCTGGTATTACTGGAATTGAATGGATCAAAGAAATTAAATCACAATTTCCCTCTTTGATCTTTGTTTGTGAAATCACTGAATTACAACACTTAGATACTCTAAGTAAACATGTAGATATTTTGCAAATTGGAACGCGTAATATGCAAAATTTCGAACTACTAAGAGAATGTTCTCGTTCAAAAAAACCATTGATTTTAAAAAGACATTTTGGATCAAGTTTGCGAGATTTACTTGGCGCTGCGGAACATATACTTCTTGATGGAAATAAAAAATTAATTCTCTGTGAAAGAGGTATTGTCGCTCCACATACTCATCGAGAAACTTCAAGGTATATTTTAGATATCCAATCAATTCCAGCTTTACAAGAGATAACTAACTTACCTGTTATTGTTGACCCTAGTCATGCATCTTTTTGGGCTCCATGGGTCCCACCTTTAGCTAAGGCATCAATAGCTGTTGGTGCAGATGGACTGATAATAGAGTCACATCCTAAACCATCAAAATCTAAAGTAGATCCTCTCCAACCTTTAAATTATAAAACATTCAAAAACTTATTATCAAGTCTAAGAAAAATCTCAAAATTAGATAATAAGATAATAATATAATGGAATATTTTATTGTTGGTTTTCCATTAAAAAGACCAAAGTCACCAGAACATTGGAATAATTTTTTTATTAAAACTGGAAGGAAATCAAGAATGCAAGAGTTAGAATTAGAACCTAAAAATTTCCTAACATTTAAAGAAAAAATAAAAAAAAGAAAATTTAAGGCAATTGTTGTAACTATGCCATATAAAAAAAAACTATTAAATATTTGTGATTCTTTTGATATTTCAGCCTCAACTACAAGATCAACAAATCTTATAATAAATCAAGATAGGAACTTAATAGCCTATAATACAGATGTTTTAGGTTTTGAATTAAGTCTATTAAAAAAAAATATTAACATGAATGATTTTGATAATTTTGTAATATATGGTTACGGAGGAACTGGTGAAGCGTTAGCAAAATATATATCAAAAAAATTTAAAAAATTTATTTTTGTTATTACTTCTAAAAATTTAAAAGACACGAAATATATTAAATTTTTTAAAAAAATTAATAAGAAATTAAATAATACTTTAATTATAAACTGCACTCCAATTGGCTCAACTTTATCAAAAGAAAAATTATATAATTCTCCTTTTTCAAAAAAATTTTTGGACGGTTTTACTAATTCATTCGTTTACGACATCAATTATAAGATCTCAAAAAAAAATGATTTAAAAAAAATATGCATAAAAAAAAATTTTAAATATATGAATGGTTTATATATGAATAAAATTCAAGCTAAAGAGGCTATAAAAATAACTTTTCCTTAATGAAAACAAATATTTATATTTTTCTCAAACCAAGATTAAAAACTTTAGATACCCTTCTTCCTTTATTATTTTACCTAAAAAATGATCAAAATAAATTTTTCTTTGTTATACCAAATATCAACTCTTATGAAGAAATAGAACAAAATGTAGTACTAAATGATTTAGTAATTCAATTAGGTGAAAAAATTAATCTTAATAAATTAAATATAGTAAATAAATTATTCTTATCTCTTAGATTTTTATTAAATTTATTTTTTAAAAAACTAAAAATTATTATATTTGATAAACCTGTTGGAAAAAAAAAATTTTTTATATTATTAAAAAAAAATCTTTATATTAGTGAAGGTGATTCATATGGTAACAGTTCTGCTATAGAAATCACAAAAGGTATTGAAAAAAATACTAAGCCAAATCACTATTATATGCCAAATATAAATTTAATTTTATACTCGGATAGTTGGTACAATTACAAATTTTTTAATTCAAATAATAATAAATCATCTGATATTTTTAATATTGGTAATCCAAGACTATTAAATAAATTGAAAAATTATATAAATGAAAAATCAGAACATTATTTATCAAAATATATATATAACAAAATTAATGATGATCAATTCATAACTTATATACTTGGTGTTTTTGAAAAAGATTTTGGTTGGGATAATGAAAAAAAAATTATGCACAAACTATTTATGGAAACAATTAAGGCAATAAGGCACGTCTATCCTAACTTACCAATTATTTTTAAACCTTATTCAATGACAAATATGAATGTTTTGGAAGATTTGATTAAAATATCTAATTTAAAAAATTATCATATTAGTTACTTACATCCCTTTGTATTGGCAAAAAGGAGTAAATTTGCTATTTCAAATAGTTGTTCAACTGTTTTGGCAGATTTTAAAATTAATAATACCGTTACGTTAGAATACTCCTCTTACTCTAATGATTTACTAAGACAAACAAATTTTAATTCTATTCAACCACAATGGGTCAATTACTTTATTAACAACAATTATGATGAACTTACAAATGTGCTAATCAAAATAAAAAAATTAAATTTTGAAAATATTGACAATGGTTTTAGCACTAAAGCAATAAATAAAGAAGATTTAAGATCTTTAGAGAGAAGGTTCAGCTAAAAACAATGCTTCAATCAATTAAAGAGTTAAAAGAAATATTAAATCTCATAAAAATTAATAACACTAAATTATTGTATGTTGGATTTTTAATTTTAATAACTATGATTTTTGAAACTTTGAGTATTGGTATTTTAATACCTGTTGTAGACTCTATACTTATTGACGAACCAAATAACTTTATCAAAATAATTTTTGATACATTAAATATTACTTACAGTTCAAAATTTGATTTATTAATTAAAATTTCATTTCTTTTGATTATTTTTTTTTTTATTAAGATATGTATTCTAATTTATATAAACTGGTACCAAACAAATTTTCTTGTTCAATTAAGGATCCTGTTATCTAGAAAGATCTATCATAAATACACTAGTATCAATTATGAGGATAGTTTAAATAATAATTCTTCAACAATCTTAAGAGATTTAAATAATGAAAGTGAAAAAACTGTTGGAATAATAAAAAATTCCTTAATCGTTGTTACAGAATTTTTAATAATCATCGGAATAATCTCTTTGTTATTCCTAGTTGATAAAGAGATTACCTTACTATCATTATTAATAATGTTTTCTTGTATTTATTTTATGATAAAAATTTTACAAAATAAATTATTCAAATGGGGATCAGAGCGAATAATTGTTGATCAAAAAAAAAATAAATCAATCCAAGATAGTTTTTTTGGTTTTAAAGAAATCATAATATCAAAATCAATCAAATTTTTTTATGATAAGTTTGATAAATTTCAAGTCAAGTCAGCGCAACTAAATGGATATAGAATATTTGTACAAACTCTACCTAGGTTATGGATAGAATTTGTTATTATATGTGTGTTCTCAATAATAATTTTTGTTTTAAAAAATAATTCAATAGACCACTTGATAAAAATATTGTCTCTTTTTCTAATTTCATGTTTAAGATTAATGCCATCTATAAATAAAATTGTTACTCAAATCCAAGGTATTAAATTTTTTATTCCCTCAGTTAACAGAGTTTCATCTATACTCACTAATTTTGAAAACATTAATACATATTCTGTAAAGAAATCTGAAAATAATTTTTTATTTCAACATTTAGAATTTAAAAATGTTACTTTCTTTTATAACAATAATAAAAAAAATAAAGTCCTTAATAATTTTAGCATTAAAATTAAAAAGGGGGATTGCATAGGAATTTATGGAAAATCAGGTTCAGGAAAATCGACATTTATAAATCTTTTATCTAACTTATTATCTCCTAAATTAGGTAATATATTTGTAAATGGAAATGACATAGCAAAGTCGGCTATACAAAGAAAAATTGGTTATGTCAGTCAAAATACATTTATTTTTGAGGACTCAATTAGTGAAAATATAATTTTTGGAAGGAATATGCTTTTTAAAAAAAAATTTGACTCACAAATGAAACAAGCATTAAAGTTATCAAATCTTGATGAATATATTAGTAATTTAGAGACAGGTCTTGATTTTCAGTTAAAAGAGAATGGCAGTAATTTATCTGGTGGGCAAAAACAGAGAATAGGTATTGCTCGAGCATTATTATTAGATCCTCAAATTTTGATTTTTGATGAGGCAACAAGTTCTTTAGATGAAAAAACATCCTCAAATATTATGAAAGAAATATATAGACTTAAAAAGAAAAAAACCTTATTGATAATCTCACACAATACTAAGAATTTATATAATTGCGATTATGTCTTAAAATTTGGAAGTAAAAAAATCACAATAAATAAAAAATGAAAAAAATAAATAATTTTTTTAAAAACAAAAATATTCTTTTAACTGGTGGAACAGGAACATTCGGTCAAAATTTTATACAATTTCTAATTGAAAACACAAAACCAAGAAAAATAGTTATTTATAGTAGAGATGAATACAAACAATTTAATCTTCAAGAAAAATTTAAAAAAAATTCTGACATAATGAGATTTTTAATTGGTGACGTAAGAGACTCAGATAGATTAAATTTTGCCACTACAGATATTGATATTATTTTACATGCAGCTGCATTGAAACAAGTTCCAGCTGCAGAATACAATCCTTTAGAGTGTGTCAAAACAAACATTAATGGAGCTGAGAATGTAATACAAGCCGCAATAAAAAACGAAGTCCAGCATACTATAGCTTTGTCTACAGACAAGGCATCTTCACCAATTAATTTGTATGGAGCCACAAAACTTGTATCTGACAAAATTTTTGTAAATGCAAATAACATGAAAGGAAGAAGAAATTGCCATTTTTCTGTTGTTAGATATGGCAATGTTGTTGACTCTAGGGGTTCAGTAATTCCTTTTTTCAAAAAATTAAAAGACGATAAAGCAAAGTTATTTCCAGTAACAGATATAAATATGACCAGGTTTGTAATATCAATTAATCAAGCTGTAAATTTCGTTACAAAATGTTTTTTACTAATGAAAGGTGGAGAGATTTTTATTCCAAAAATACCTTCAATAAGAATAACCGATTTAGTAAAAGCAATTGATAAAAAAGCTCAAATAAAAATAATTGGTACAAGACCAGGTGAAAAAATACATGAGGAACAAATACCATATGGTTTACATAAAAATGTATTAGAATTTAAAGATTACTATCTCTTATTACCAAGAACTGTTGAAGAGTTATCATCAAGTAAAATTGATTTTTTTGGCCAAACTGGGAAAAAAGTAAAAGATAATTTTAGTTATAATTCAAAAGAAAATAAATATTTAAACATCAATCAAATTGAACAAATCATCAAATAATTTTTCAAATAAAATTATTTTAGGTACCGCTAATTTCGGTTCAAAATATGGCCATTTTAATAATCAAATCGATATCAAGCAACATGATAGAATAATCAAATATCTTAAGTCAAATAAAATTACCTCATTAGATTGGTCATTTGATTATCCCAATTCATTTACTACAATTCAAAAATATTTTTTAAGAAAAATAAACGTTGACTCCAAATTATCAATAAATTCATTAAATAAAGATTTAAATTTTTTGAATAGTAATAAAATTAAATTTAATACAATTTATATTAGATCTCCTGAGATATTAGATAGTTCGAGTTTTTATTATTTATTTGAAATAATTAATAAGTTAAAAGAATTTAAGATTATAAAAAGAATTGGTTATTCTATCTATGACATTAATCTTTTAGAAAAAAAAAATTACCCAAAACCTGATGTGCTTCAAATTCCAATTAATATATTTGATCAAAGATTTTTAAAAACTAAATATAATAATAAATATTATAAAAAAAACACCACAATAGTCGCTCGTTCAATATTTTTGCAAGGTAAACTATTGAGCAGTCCAGATAAATTTTTTTCAAAAATTGAAAATACTCATTACACTAAATTTTATAATTTTTTAAGACTTAATAATATATCCGCAATGTCTTTTATAAAGTCATTTTATGCTTCAGTTCATACTATTGATAAAATTATTTTGGGTATTTCTGATTTAAAAAACTTAAAAGATTTTGTAAATTCAAATTTTAAAATTTATAATCTTAAAACTTTTAATGCATTTTCTACAAATAATAAAAAAATTATCGATCCACGAAAATGGTAAAAATATTAACACCAGTTATAATTATCCAAGCTAGAGAAAATTCTAGTAGATTAAAACATAAGGTTTTAAAAAAAATTTT
>MDTA01084176.1_pt1 | contig 14904 bp, 13 predicted proteins | sample 811151 | NCBI WGS metagenome assembly MDTA01 (sample SAMN05326648, study PRJNA326480) | marine metagenome | isolation source: seawater | place: Indian Ocean: South | collected 2010 | reverse complement strand
GCGCGGATTTCTTGACCTTCTTCTTTAGGAAAGAATATTTGCATAATAAAATTTTTCTGGAAAGTTTGAATTCGAAAGTAATTTTAATGAAAAACTACAACAATGAACATAAAAAATTTAGATCCTGAAGAAGTAAAAAAATTCAATGATATTGCTGAAAAGTGGTGGGACCTTGACGGTGAATTCAAACCACTACATCAAATCAATCCATTAAGGTTAAATTTTATAAAAGAAAGAACGGAACTCAAAGGAAAACGAATCCTAGATATAGGGTGTGGAGGTGGAATATTATCAGAAGCTCTAAGCAAAGCTGGTGCAGATGTCATAGGAATAGATGCCTCAACCCAAACAATTGGGGTAGCAAAGTCTCACGCAAATTCTGTTAATAGCAAAGTGACTTATTTAGAGTCGACAGTTGAAGATTTTATATTGAATAACGATAAAAATTCGTTTGATGTAATTACCTGTCTAGAAATGTTGGAGCATGTCCCTTCACCAAGTAAAATCATTGAAAGTTGTAGTGATTTACTAAAAGATAATGGTGATATCTTTTTTTCAACAATAAATAGAAACCCTAAATCTTATCTATTTGCTGTTATAGGAGCAGAGTATATATTGAACCTTTTACCAAAAGGTACTCACGAATATTCTAAATTTATAAAACCTTCAGAGCTAGCTAGTTGGATAAGAAATTCAGGATTAAATCTTAAAGAAACAATTGGATTAAGTTATAACCCTATAACTGATAATTACTGGCTTGGAAAAGACATACAAGTCAATTACATGGTTCACGTAACTAAAAGGTAATAATGGAAGAAATTCAATTATATGCTTTTGATTTAGATGGAACATTGTTAGACACTGCTCCAGATTTTTTTTCTGCTGTCAATAAACTAAGAAAAGCAAATGGATTAGAATCTGGAGATTTCTTGCAAGTAAGATCAAGGGTTTCTCAAGGTGCGGCTAGTCTTGCTCGTTATTCCTTAAACTTGAAAGAAAATCAAAAGGAAGAAATAGAGAAATTTAGACTTGAGTTGCTAGCAATCTACGAAAATTGTTGTTTGGATGCAAAACTATTTGAAGGAATAAACCAAGTTTTGGATTCACTAAATGAAAAAAATAAAAATTGGGGAATAGTAACTAACAAACCTAGAAGGTTTGCAGAGAGAATTGTAAATGAGAAATTTTCTTCCCTGCAACCTGATTTCTTAATTTGTCCTGATGATGTAGGTGTGAGGAAACCTAGCCCTAAAGGTTTAAAATTAGCTTGCAAATTAGTAAAAGTATCATCAAAAAACTCCATATACATAGGTGATCATTTCATTGATATAAATTCTGGTAAATCTGCAAAAATGAGAACAGCTGCAGCAGCCTATGGATACATACCAGAAGGAGATATTGTTTCAAACTGGGGTGCAGACTTCATTATCAATCATCCTCGTGAAATTAATAGGATTATAGAAAGTTATTAATCATGGATCATTTCAAAGTTTCAAAAAATTGTTTGAAAGATAAAACTATTCTTATCACGGGAGCAGGTTCAGGAATAGGAAGGGCTGCAGCAGAAACATTGGCCCAATTTGGAGCACAGCTAATACTTCTAAGTAAAGATATAGAAAAACTGGAAAGCCTCTGCCAAGAAATTATTAAACAAGACTGCAAAGAACCTTTAATTCATTCTATGAATTTTGAAGATGCTGAAGAGAAGCAATATCTAGAAGTTCGGGAAGCGATAAAAAACAAGTTTGGTAAATTAGATGGCCTTATAAATAATGCAGGCATTTTAGGAGAAAAAAAATCTCTTGAGCAATATCAATATTCTATGTGGAAAAAGGTACTGAACGTAAATCTTGATTCATCCTTTCTGCTTACAAAAACCTTATTACCTTTATTAAATCATTCAAAGCCTAGTTCAGTAGTTTTTACTTCTTCGGGTGTAGGAAAAAAAGGAAGAGCTTATTGGGGTGCATATGCAATAAGTAAATTTGCTACTGAAGGCATGATGGAAGTTTTTGCAGATGAATTAGAGAATACAACAAAAATACGGGTTAACTGTATTAATCCTGGTGCAGTAAGAACCAAAATGAGACAAGAAGCTTACCCAGCTGAAGATCCAAAAAACAATCCCCAACCTAACGAAATAATGGACTTATATGTTTACCTTATGTGTGATGACAGTGAAGAAATAAATGGTAAATCTATAAATGCTCAATAACTTTTACTTCGCTTTTTGATAATTCTTTATATGCGCCCTGTTGTAACTTTGCCGGTAAAAATAAATCACCATATCTCACTCTTTTAAGTCTTGACACTTCTAGGTTTTGACTTTCCCATAACCTTCTAACTTCTCTTGTTCTTCCCTCCATAATTACCATTGCAAACCACTGGTTAGTCTTACCTTTTCTTCCTTCTTGTACATCAGTAAATCTTGCGAGTCCATCTTCTAGACGCACTCCATCAACCAGATTTTGTACAATCTTCCTAGTAACTAAACCATGGATTCTTGCTACGTATTCACGTTCAATTACTGAAGAAGGATGCATAAGTTTATTAGCTAATTCACCATTATTAGTGAATAACATTAATCCAGAAGTATTTAAATCTAACCTTCCTACAGAAATCCACCTTCCAGAATTGAGTCTAGGCAAATTATCAAAGACAGTACGTCTGTTTTCAGGGTCATTTCTGGTAGAAACCTCTCCAACCTTTTTGTTATACATTAGAACTCTAGTCTCTTTAAGGCCCTTGCTACTAAGAACGATTTTTTTTCCTTCAATTTTAAAGGAATCTTTTTCGGAGACTAACTGGCCTATCTTTGCAATCTCGCCATTAACTTCAACTTTATTTTGCCTGATTAGCTCTTCTATACCTCTTCTAGAACCATAACCATGTTCAGCAAGGACCTTATGAATCCTTTTTTTCACTGCACTTTTAACTTAATGATTTAGAAACCTGATCTTCGTGTTGATCAGAGTCTTTGATAGGAAGCTCTAAGTCTAAAGATTTTAGATCAGGTAATTCAGGAAGCTCTGGAAGTTCTCTTAGGTGCTGTAGGCCAAAATAATCTAGAAATTCTTTTGTTGTCGCATATAAAGATGGCCTTCCTGGTACATCTCTTTGACCCACAATTTTAACCCATCCTCTCTCCATCAGACCTCTCATTAATTGAGTTCCAACTGTAACTCCTCTTACTTCTTCAATTTCACCTCTAGTGATTGGCTGCTTGTAGGCTATCAAGGATAAAGTCTCTAAGGTAGCTTTCGAAAATCTCTGAGGCCTTTCTTCCCATAGCTTTGAAACATAACTAGAAAGATCCTGTTTAACTTGCAATCTAAACCCACTTGAAACTTTTTTTAGTTCAATACCTCTATTTAAGCAGCTTTCCTCTATTTCATTTAATGAATTTCTAATCTCTTCTCTAGAAGGAGGGTTTTCAACAAAAACCTTTTCTATCTCTTCTATACTTACCGGTCTTGAAGCGGATAACAAAAGAGCCTCGATGATTGCATTTAATTGATGTTCCATTTAATGTACCTCTTCAATTCCTTTAATATGTATAGGTCCAAATTCCTCTGATTGAACAATTTCTATCAGAGAATCTTTTAGTAATTCCAAAATTGCTAGGAAAGTAACAACAACACCTATCTTACCTTCTTTTGAATCAAATAAAGAAGTAAATTCTATAAAAGACTCGTTTCTCATTCTTTCCAGAATTTGACTCATCCTTTCTCTTGTAGAAAGCTCTTCGAAATTGATCAAATGAGCTTGAGATTGTTCTGCTCTCCTCATGACTTCTGACAAAGCGAAAGCTAAATCCTCTAAAGGAACTTCGATATGCGGTGTTTCAACTGCAAATTCAGGTAATTTAGCCTGTGCAGCAAAAATATCTCTATCAATTCTTGGAATTTGATCTATTTTTTCTGCAGCCTCTTTAAAGCGCTCATATTCTTGAAGTCTTTTAATAAGCTCAGCTCTAGGATCTTCTTCTTCCTGTTGCTCTTCAGGTCTAGGTAATAACATTCTAGACTTCAATTCTGCTAAATAGGCTGCCATAACTAGGTAATCTCCAGCGAGCTCTACCTGCAATGCGTCCATTAAGTCAATATAAGCTGTGTACTGTTCGGTGATCTCTGCAACATTTATGTCTAATATATCTAAGTTCTGTTTTCTAATTAGGTAAAGAAGAAAGTCTAATGGACCTGCAAAGCTATCAAGAAGAACTTCTAAAGCATTGGGTGGAACATATAAATCTTCTGGTAGAGTAGTTTCTTTTCCTTGAACAGTCGCTAAGAACATCTCCTCTTGTCGAGGATTACTACTTTTTTCCTCCTTAAGAGGAGGTTTTACGGCTTTAAGATCAACCATTTATCCAATATAGATGTATTGGTTCTACATTATAGCTACTTAATTTTATTTGGGTAAATAGTGTTTTATTTAAAAAACTTATTTGTAATCGGATACCTTCTGTCTTTTCCAAAACCTCTAGAGGTTATTTTTACTCCTAATGGTGCTTGGCGTCTCTTGTATTCACTTAAATCAATTAATTTTATGACTTTTGAAACGATCTTTTCCTCAAAGCCTTGTCCAATTATTTTATCTTTGCTTTCATCTAATTCAACATACATTTCTATGATCTTATCTAAAATATCGTAACTTGGTAGGCTATCACTATCCTTTTGGTTCTCAGATAATTCTGCAGTTGGAGGTCTATCAATAATTCTTTGAGGAATAGCCTTAGATTGAGTATTGCGATATTCTGCTAGTTTGTATACCAAAGTCTTAGGAACATCTTTCAAAACAGCAAAACCTCCAGCCGTATCTCCATATAAAGTTGAATAGCCCACTGCTGTTTCGCTTTTATTGCCAGTTGTTAAAACTAGATCACCTGACTTATTTGATAGAGCCATTAACAAGACTCCTCTACATCTTGACTGCAAATTTTCCTCAGTAACGTCTGGTTCTTTATTGAGGAATTCTTTTTCCAATATGTCATAGAAAGAGTTATAAATATCTTCAATAGGTAGAACATGGTGCTCTATTTGTAGGTTTGAAGCCAATTCTTGGGCATCATTTACACTAATATCCGAAGTGAATTTAAATGGCATCATATAAGTCTTAACCTTTTCAGGGCCTATTGCATCTCTAGCGATTGCTGCTGTCAAAGCTGAATCAATTCCTCCTGAAGACCCAATGAGGACTCCAGGAAAATTATTTTTAAGAATGTAATCTTTTGCACCCAATACTAAAGCGTTGTAAATATCTTCCAGCTCATTTTCTTCCGTAAGTTCATCAACTTCAGTTATTTCCAAATCACCTTCAAGAGATTTATTAAATCTTACGACTCTATAATCATTTTCAAACTTCTTGAGTTGCACTGCTTGTTGACCATTCTTATTCATAATCATTGATGCTCCATCAAATACTAATTCATCCTGTCCTCCAACTTGATTTGAATAAACAATTGGGAGTGAGTATTTCTTACTGTGCCTTGAGATAAGATTCTTCCTTTCATTTAGCTTACTCAAATGAAAAGGAGAGGCATTCAAATTGAGTATTAAATCAGCTCCCCTCCTAGAAGCCTGTCTAACAGCTTTCGTATGCCAAATATCTTCACAAACTGTTAAGGCGACTTTACGCTCTCCAATCTCAAATATCCCTGGACCCTTACCTGGGCTAAAATATCTTTTTTCGTCGAAAACTTCATAGTTGGGTAATTCTTGCTTATGATATTCAAGTAAAATTTTATTCTGATAAAGAACTCCTGCTGTATTGTAAATGATGTGTCCAGACTTCCTTGGATATCCCATAACTATATGAGTTTCAGGAGTAATTCTAGACAATTCAACTATAGCTTTATCAACTTCAGATAAAAGATCATCCCTAAGTATTATATCTTCTGGCGGATAGCCGGTTATAAACATCTCAGTGAAGAGAATAATATCCACCTTCTCTTCTGAAAGAATCTTTGTAATAGCTTCTTGAGCTAGCTTTAAATTGCCTTTTATATCTCCAACAATTGGGTTTTCTTGCACTATTCCTAAAGATAAATGCCTTGAATTCATTGATTTATTAATTAATAAGTAAGATTTTTATATTTTTATGAGAGTAATATATCTCATTGGTGCAGAGAATTATATTAAGGCTTAAATTTTAATCTATTAATAATATATGTAGAATGCACGTCCAATTTTAGTTTATTTATGCATAAAACTAGTGATTTAAGAATATCTGATAGGCAGGAAGTAATTTCTGCAAGTACTTTATTGTCTGACCAACCTATATCTAACTTATCATCAGAAACCGTTCACCAAGCTAGAGAGGACTTTTCAAAGATCTTGAATAAAAAAGATAAAAGGTTGGCTGTTATTGTAGGACCTTGCTCTATACATGATCCATCAGCTGCAATTGATTATGCCCAAAGACTAAAAGAAGAAAGCCTCAAATATAAAGATCAATTGCATATCATAATGAGGGTCTATTTTGAAAAACCTAGAACAACTGTGGGCTGGAAAGGTCTTATCAATGATCCTGACTTAAATGATTCTTTTCAAATCGATAAAGGGCTTGCTATTGCTAGACAGCTTTTAAGAGATATAAATGACTTGGGATTGCCAGCTGGTACAGAATTTTTAGATGTAATAACACCTCAATATATTGCAGATTTAATTTCATGGGGCGCAATTGGAGCTAGAACTACTGAGAGCCAAGTGCATAGAGAATTAGCATCTGGTTCTTCTTGTCCCATTGGTTTTAAAAATAGCACCTATGGCGGTGTTCAGGTTGCAGCGGATGCAATTGGTTCTGCTCAAAATCCTCATAAATTTTTATCTGTAACGAAAGAAGGGAGAGCAGCTATATTTTATTCCAGCGGCAATAAGGATTGTCATGTGATTCTTAGAGGTGGAAGTAAACCCAATTACAGCAAAGAAGATATAGATAAAACTGCGACTATACTTAAAGATAATGGATTAGTTGAGTCAATAATGGTTGATATGAGCCATGGAAATAGTAGTAAGCAACACAAGAATCAATTGATAGTATGTCAAGATATCGCTAATCAAATTGCTTTAGGAGAAGCTCGAATTACAGGAGTGATGATTGAAAGCAATATCGAAGAAGGCAATCAGAGCGCTAATGACCTAAATAATCTTGTGTATGGTCAAAGCATTACTGATGCTTGCATAAATTGGGAAGATACAAAAACTTGCCTAAATCAATTAGCAGAAGCTGTATCAACTAGAGAAAACTAGTTGTAAAATAAAAGTTATTCTTGTTTACTTGGAGAGGATAATTTAATCTCCTTCTTCCAAGTTTTTTATGTCAGATTCAACAATAAGTTTTTCAAAAGATGTAGCCAGTACGATAGGACTTTCTGAAGCTGTCTTACTTGGTATATTGAAAGAATCTGGAAGACAAGGTTTAAACTTAGAAGAATTACAAGAGGTCCTTACTTTCTGGAACGAAAAAGAATTATACGAATACCTATCAAATTTATTGAGCAAAGGTTTAATTACAGAAATTAAAGAAAACTCTAACTCATCAATTTTTGTAGTTAAAGAAATTCAGGTGCATAGCAGAAAGAGGAGTTATATGGAAAACTCCTGGCAACCAGAAAAAGAGCTTCTTGATCAAATACAAGAATATGGAATCCCAGAAGAATTTACTTATTCTCAGGTTGAAGACTTCAAACATCTGAATCAAGAAAGGGAAGGTAAAGATAAAACTTGGGGTATAAAATTCCTTCGTTTTGTCATAAAACAATGGCGACAAAAGGAAGCATCGGATAACCAAAAGAAGAAAAGAAAACCCATTGACAGCAATTGGAAGCCTACAGATGAAGCTCGTGAGATATTAGTCAAATCTGGAGTAGATGATGGTTTCATAGAAAAAGAGATTCCCGAATTTGTTCTGTACTGGAACGAAAAAAGAGAAGAGTCAGATATCTGGAACTCAAAATTTATTTCTCATATAAGGAGGCAATGGAGCAGGTTTCAAGATATTAGTGAAATTGATGATACGCCCTTTAAAATTGATTCTAGATGGCTGCCTAATGAAGATTTCTATGACGTTTTAAGTCTTACGGAAATTCCAAAAGAGTTTGCTGACTCAACCATGGCTGAATTTATTCTATACTGGAAAGAAACTGGTCAATCACTAAATTCTTGGAATAGTAAATTTCTTCAACATGTAAAATTCCAATGGCAGAGATATACCCAAGATAAAAATTCAAAAGGACAGAATCTAATGGATAAAAGAATAGAATCCAGTTGGAGTATTTCAAAGCCAAATAAAATAGAAAAAAAATCCCTGAAAGTTAGTGAACAAACAAAACTTAACTTCAAAAAACTTAAAGAAAAACACCAAATTTAATTTAAAAATATAGTATTTTAGTGTTATAGTCATGTATAACACCTAAGTATTTAAGTATGAAAATTAAACAAACCTATAAAACTGCTGCAATTACTGCAACCTTTCTTATCATTTGGATGATTTCTGGATCTTTAGTAAAGGAAAAAGTTAGTCCAAAGAGTGAAAGTTCTCTTGCAACGCTCTCTTCAGTAACCGTGTTAAATAGTAAAGGCATTATGAAGTCCAAAACCATAAAGGCTAGCGGTTTCACTGAAGCTGATAAATTTATTCAAGTTCGCGCTGAGTTAGGTGGTAGAGTCATTTCTACACCTTTCAAGCAAGGTGACTACGTGAAAGAAGGTGATCTATTGTGTCAATTATATGTAGCAGGTAGAGAAGCTTACCCAAAAATTGTTGCACCATTCTCAGGTTATTTAGAATCCTTAAAAGTGGATAAAGGAGATTACCTTAATACAGGTGGAGTTTGTGCCTCACTTATAGACTCAAATCCTATGCTTTTAGTTGCTGATATTGCAGAAAAGGAAATAGCGGATATTGATGTAGGCGCAAATACAATGGCCCGTCTAATATCTGGAGATAAAATTCAAGGTAAAGTTTCATTCATAGCCACTTCCGCTGATAAAAATACAAGAACCTTTAGAGTAGAAATTCAAGTAGATAACGAGGATAGATCTATCAGAGATGGTGTTTCTGCTGAAATTTTTATAGAAAGTAAAAAAGTTTTCTCCCACAAAATATCACCTGCTATTCTTGCTTTAAATGATCAAGGAAAATTAGGTATTAGAACGGTAAATCAAAGTAATGCTGTTGAATTCAGAGTAATAGAAATACTTGAAGATACTACCGAAGGTCTTTGGATTTCTGGTCTTGGAGAAGATGAGAGAATTATTACTCTAGGTCAGGAATACGTTTTTCAAGGACAAACGGTTAAAGTTAAAGAGACCAGCTTACCTGAGGCATGAGATCTTTTATATTTCAAGCTATCAAAAAAAGTAGAACTTCTTTAAGTGTCTTAATACTTTTAGTCTTATCTGGCTTCTATGCTTTAAATTATTTACCTAAAGCAACAGAGCCTGATGTTTCATTTCCTGGAGCTTATGTTGGAGTTTTCTATGAAGGTGTTTCTCCAGAAGATTCAGAAAGACTTCTTTCAAAGCCTTTAGAAGACTCGCTAAGAACTATAGAAGGAGTTGAAACAATAAGGTCAACATCAGCTACTGGCTACTCAGCAATTGTTATTGAGTTCGATCAAGACATGGATCTGGATAAAGCCTTATCTGATGTAAGGATTAAAGTTGACGAAGCCAAAAGGCTACTTCCTGATGACGTCAGAGAACCGACCATAAGAGAATTTAATAGTTCAGACCGACCTGTACTAACTGTCAGTATCTCAAGTGATGTTCTCCCACAACGAGTACTAGTAAACCTTACCCAAGATCTTCTGGATGTAATAGAAACCCATCCTAATGTCTTAACAGCAGACTTAAATGGAGTGCCAGAAGATTTAATAGAAGCCGTTGTAGAAAAAAGTAAGTTGGAATCGTATGGAATCTCAATGAGCCAACTGTACCAGGCTGTTGCTAATAATAACAGAGTAATTCCAGCAGGATCTCAAGACACTGGTAAAGGAAGATTTGCCGTCAATGTTCCCAGTGTATTTGCAAGTCTAGATGATATTGAAAGATTACCTATTAAAGTTTCTGGAAGTTCAGTAGTAACTTTAAGAGATGTAGCTAATGTTAGTCTTACTTATAAAGATCGAGGAGGATACTCACGAATAAATGGAAAGCAATCACTCTCCATTGATGTTTCAAAAAGATTAGGTACAAATATTATTTCCACTGTCGCGGATGTAAAAGAGATAGTTCTTGAAGAGGCAAAGAACTTCCCCAGCGGAGTAGAAGTAAATTTTGTAAGAGATGATTCAGTTTTTGCCTTGGCAATGATTTCAGAACTGCAAGGAAATGTACTAACTTCAATTGCCTTGGTGATGATTGTGGTTTTGGCTGCTCTAGGTTTCAGGACTTCTATGTTGGTTGGCATGGCTATTCCATTTTCTTATCTATTTGCCTTATTGATACTGCTAATCTTAGGAAAAGAATTCAATTTCATGGTTATGTTTGGGATGTTAATTTCAATGGGTATGACAATCGATGGTTCAATCGTAATAACAGAGTATGCGGATAGAAAACTAGCTGAAGGAATGGACAGAGTAGAAGCTTATTCCGCAGCTGCAACGAGAATGTTCTGGCCTGTATTTTCCTCTACTATAACAACTTTAATAGCCTTTACTCCATTAATGTTAATGCCTGGATTTGGTAAGTTCATCAGAGATATGCCCATTACAGTCTTTTGTGTTTTAGTTGGTTCTCTTCTTTATTCTTTAGTTTTTGCTCCAATTTTAGGCGCCATGTTTGGTGGTCTAGCAAAACAATCTGAAGAAGAAGTAAATAATGTTAGAAGGCTAGAATCCTCAGACCCCCTATCCCTTCCTGGCTTCACAGGAACATACGCAAGAAAAATTAATCAATATCTAGACACCCCCGGACAAACAATTTTCATCATTCTTTCAGCAATTATTCTATGCATTGGTTTATGGTCTCAACATGGAAAAGGAATAATATATTTCCCAGATGTTGCACCCCAGTTTGCAGACGTAAATATATACGCTAGAGGTAATCTTTCGGTAGATGAAATAAGAGATTTAGCAATTGATGCGGAAGAAAGAATTATCGGTATGGAAGATATTGAGATGCTAGGGACCTACAGTAACTCAGGTGGCTCACAAGGCATGCGAGGAATAGACTCAGATAAAGTAGGAGGCATGTATGTTGATTTTTACTCTGAAGATAATGCTGTTTCCGATAGGAATGGATATGAAATTCTCGATCTTATGAGAGAAAAGCTAAGTGATATTTCAGGTTATATAGTATCAGTAGAAGCTGAGAAAGGAGGACCTCCAATAGGTAAAGCCCTTCAAATAAATGTTTTAGGAAAAGATGAAATAGCTTTAATAAAAGCTATAAAGAAAATTAGAAATTATATAGAAACCGAAGTTACCGGTTTCACAGACATAAGGGATAGCTCTGAATCAAGAGGAATTGAATGGGAACTAAACATAGATCGAACAAAAGCTGCCCAATATGGCGCTGGACTATCAGATGTAGGAGCAGCTGTTCAAATGGTAACAAATGGGATAAAAGTTGGAGAATATAGACCTTTAAATCTTGATAGAGAAGTTGATATAAGAGTCAGATTTCCTAAGTCGGAAAGAAACATTGATCAACTCGAAAACTTAAATATACAGACGATGAGAGGCCAAGTTCCAGTTAGCAGCTTTGTAGACACAAGCATTAAACCTGCAACCAAAACAATTAGTAGACAGGACGGTAAAAGGGTTCTAAAACTCTCCGCTGAAACTATGCCAGGCGTCATAGCGTCAGACAAAATAAAACAAATAAAAAAATGGGTAAATGCCACTGATTTTGGAAGGGGCGTAACTATAGAATTTGATGGCTTTGATAGATACAACCAAGAAGCTACTGATTTTCTAGTACTAGGCTTTATAACTATGTTGTTTGTAATGTTGATTGTTTTAGTCACTCAATTCAACAGCTTCTACCAAGCAAATATAGTGCTTTCGGCTATACTTTTATCTTTTGGAGGAGTATTTATATCTCTTTTAATTTTAGGAAGATCCTTTAGCACACTGCAAACAGGGATATGTTGTGTGGCTTTAGCTGGAATAGTAGTTAATAACAATATAGTACTTATTGATACTTTTAATTTGCTGAAAAAAAATAATCCTGGTTCAGATATAAAATCTTTGGCTCTTAGAAGTGCTGTACTAAGACTGAGACCGGTATTTTTAACTTCATTCACCACTATTGCTGGTCTGATGCCTATAGCTTTGGGATATAGCATAGACTTAATTGATAGAACAATAAAAAGCGGTTCTTACATAACTAGCTTCTGGGAGCAAATGGCTGGATCTTTGGTTGTGGGCCTAAGTGTTGCTACTGTTCTAACTTTAGTAGTCACTCCTTGTGCTTTAGCTTTTAGTGATTCTATTAAAAGCTTTCCTAAAAGAACAATTAGATTCTTATTTAGACCAATCATTAATTTTAGAAAAAAAATAAACCAAAATTAGAGTTTTAAATAGAAATTAGTCTCCTATATTTTACAATGTGAACTTAATTCTCATGTATTGAATAAAAGGAAATTATAAATGCAGTCACTTGTTAAGTTATTCACAATAGGCTTGTTACTTTTTTGTTCACTGTTGTTCGCTGAAGAAAAAGTAGAAGATGAAATTATTGTTTTAGAAAAAAAGATATCCAATTTAAGCGGGTGGTCAAAGAATGTATCTATAACATCTATCAATTCTTATGAACTGGATAGACTTGATGCACAACATCCAAAACAAATTTTTAGAAGAATGCCAGGGCTCTGGATTAGCAGAGGTTCTGGACAGGAGCATTTAACGGCCATGCGTTCTCCCGTCCTCACTGGACCTGGAGCTTGTGGATCTTTCTTAATATTAGAAGATGGAATACCCGTGCGTCCTTCCGGATTTTGTAATGTTAACGGGCTCTTTGAAACTGCATTTGAGCTGTCTGGAGGTATTGAAACAATAACTGGACCAGCCAGTGCTAGATATGGGGCTAACGCTATGCATGGCGTTATAAATGTAATTTCAAGACCTATAACCTATAAGAATACTGTCTCAACAAACTTCGGTCCAAATGGGTATAAAAATCTCAAAGCAAAGCTTGGAAATCAATCTGACTGGAGTCTTAATGCTTTTACTGCTACAAACAATGGATTCAGAGAACTTTCGGGATACGATCAACAAAAATTAAAAATAAGATCAGATTACCAATGGAACGATTTCATAGCATCTCTCAAGATAACATTGACTAACCTAAACCAAGAAACTGCTGGATATATTACTGGTATAGATGCCTATAAAGATTCAAGCTTAAATCGTAAAAATTTTAATCCTGAAGCTTTTAGAGATGCTGATTCACAAAGACTGTCTTTGAACCTGAAACGAGAAGAAAAAAATGGCTTATCTACAATCACACCCTATCTAAGAAGAAATGACATGAAATTTCTTCAACATTTTTTGCCAGGAACACCGGTCGAAGAAAACAATCATAGTAGCTTAGGTCTAATATTTAAGAGATTATTCAAATCTGAAAACTTCTCCGTAACTAGCGGCTTTCAAATTGAACTTGCAGATGCAGAGTTAATAGAAACACAAGCCAATGCATTGACTACAAGCTCTGCATTTAATAATGCCACTAGACCTCAAGGAAAACATTATGACTATGAGGTTGATTCTAGGATTTACTCTTTATTTCTTGGTATTGAAGATTTATATATTAAAAATGATCTTCTTTTTTATGCTGATTTTAGAAGTGAATCCATAAAATATGATTACAACAATAAAATGAATAGTGGCAATACGCGAGAAGATGGGACAAATTGTGGTTTTGGAGGATGTTACTACAATCGTCCTGATGATAGATCAGATACTTATAATGAATTAAGTGCCAGAATCGGTATAACAACTGATTACGATGTCGTAAATTATTTTATACAAACTAGTCAGGGGTTTAGGCCTCCTCAAATAAATGAAGCTTACAGGCTTCAAAAAAAGCAAAATGTAAGCGACCTGGACTCTGAAAAACTTACCATGATTGAAATAGGAACAACTTTCAATTTAGAAAACCTAAATGGGTCTTTAAGTGTGTATAAAAGTAAAAAGAGAAACTCTATATTTAGAGATGCAGAGAATTTTGTTATTGATAATGGCAAAACAAATCATCAAGGCATTGAATTAACTCTAAATTTGAATATTAGCGAATCAATAAATCTAATCAGCAACTTTACTTATGGTGATCATAAATATGATTTTAATTCAGATACGTCAATGCGAGAGAAGATAAGGATAGGAAATAAAATTGATACTTCACCAAAGTTGATGGCAAATGCAATTTTGAACTCTCAAATTAACGATATTCTTTCTTTTTCGTTAGAACTAGAACGAATGGATTCTTATTATACTGATGCAGCCAATCTACATGAGTATGAAGGTCACACACTTCTTCATTTTAGATCTGAATTAATATTTTCGGAAAAACTAATGTTATACCTAAGGGTAGATAATTTAACTGACAAGGATTATGCAGAAAGAGCTGACTTTAATGCTTTTGGAGGAAACAGATATTTTCCTGGCTTACCTAGAGAAACTTATGTAGGTTTAGAGTATTCATTGTAAACTTATTATTTATGGCTACTAAAAAGACAGATATAAATTTTGAAAAATCTTTAGAAGAACTTGAAGGTATTGTGGAGGATCTTGAATCAGGGGATTTAAGTCTTGAAAACTCTCTAAAATCTTTTGAAAAAGGCATTAAATTAGCAAGGCAATGTCAAGAACAATTATCTAAAGCTGAATTACAAGTTCAAAAACTCATTGAAGAAAATGGAGAACTTAAGACTACTCCATTGAAAGATGACTGATTT
>MDTA01196921.1_pt1 | contig 14906 bp, 9 predicted proteins | sample 811151 | NCBI WGS metagenome assembly MDTA01 (sample SAMN05326648, study PRJNA326480) | marine metagenome | isolation source: seawater | place: Indian Ocean: South | collected 2010 | reverse complement strand
TTTATTATTTTGGATTTATAATAAAATTTATTATGAAAATGTTAGTTCAAATTTAACAAGTTTGGTATGGTGTTTATTAAGCACTGTTACAATTGGATATTGGTCATTAATTAAAAATGATAATAGTATACCAAAATATAATATTTTTATGAGTGATTTTAGTAATTTTATGCATCATGGTGGTATATTATTATTATTTTCACCTTACATTATATATCATCCTTTTTCAATTAGTTCTGTTTATTTATCTATATTATTTTCTTTAGGATGGTTATTATTTGTAATTTTACCGTGGTATTATCTTACAGATGATAGTGTATATTCATTTTTGGATAAAAATAATATGATATTTAAAAAAATTATTATATTTGTAATTATGTTATTTATAAATATTTTTAATTGTATTCTAGGTAGTTTATTATCAAATAGATTTAAAATAATTTATTAATATTTTTCTAATTATATATATATAAGAATGCGACATAGATTTAAAAAATATATAGGTGGAAGCGTTGATAAAACAGGAATTGATAAATCTAAACTGGATGCTATAATTGAAAGTGGTGATAAATCTAAGGCGGATGACACATCCAAAAGTACATTCGTTCCGCTCCCACAGATAGACTGGGATGAGGATACATCTAGTGGGGCGGATACATCTAGTGGGGCGGATACATCTAGCGGGACGGATACATCTAGTGGGACGGATACATCTAGTGTGGCAGATATTAATAAATTAATTAGTTATACAAAAAAAGAAAAAGTTAAAAGTTGTAGTGTATGGATTTGGTGTTGTATTATAATGTCAATATTATTTTTATTTAAAACAAATACATCTAATGTTATTCAGAGATTTGTATGTAATATTAGAGAGGATGGAGTAAAGGAATGTAATGAAATATTTGATAATTTTGAACAATTATAGTAAATAAGATTATATATAATTGATGTGATTTTATCAAAATTATGATTTTGTAAAGTTAATTTTAGTGCATTCATCAAAAGTAAGGAATAATTCTCTTTTAAGTAAATCATCGATTTGTTTTTTTTTCATTGATGTATTTTGAGAATATAGATTTTTACATAGTTTCATAAGATGGGTCATATTTTTACATTCATCTTTTAGAACTTCATATTTTCCCCAAAATTGTGTAGATATTTGATGAATTAAGACTGTAGAATTAGGTGTCATAAATCTTTTAGTTCCAGCTAGATATATAAATGTAGCAGCTGAAGCAATCATTCCATCCACATAAGTATAGATAGGAATGGTAGAAGATTTAATAAAATCATACATAGAAAATCCTAAATGAGCATCACCACCATATGAATAAAGATGTAAATGAATAATAGCATTAGTTATATTTGAAAGTTTTTCTTGTAGAAATTTAATTTGTGAAATTAATTCTAAAATTTGCGGAGTATCTACATCTTCATAAAAGTAAATAGTATCTCCTTTAGTAGAAATATTAAGTAGAGATTGCTTTGTTTCATCATCTTCATCTTCAGTAGAAAATGAAGAGGAAAGCTTTCTTTTTTTAGAGATGAAGTTCATTAATATAAAAATAAATAAAATCAATTTTAAAAATATTTTTATAAGAATATTATATATGACTGAGTTTTATGAAATAAATATAAAAGATTATAATAAAATATTTGTATTTTGTAAAAAAGAAGAATATACTAAAAATAAAAAAGATAAAATATTTACAGATATTTATATTTATGATGATGATACAATTACTGAAGTTTATAATAAAATAAAATTAAGCTTAATTAATAATATAGAAAGATATAATGAAAATGATTTTGAAAATATATGTGGTTATTTAAGTGGTAAGTGGAATTATTATTCTGATTATAAAAAGAATGAATTTATAGATAATGTTAAAGATAAAAATATGGATATTGTAATAGGTGATGATTTAGTAATAGGATATTATATGTTAGATACTAAAAATGATTACAAATATTATATATCTCCAATATATTTTAAGAGACAAATTGATAATAATATAATAATTGAAAATGAATATAATAAACCAATAAATAATTATAGAAATTATGATAAAAATTATAAAAGTGTAATATTAAGAAGCTATGATTTTGAATTAATAGATAATAACTTATTTAGAAAAATGAATAATTTTTCTATTTTTAATTCAATAAAGAATAGTAGTTATGATATTTTAAATAATATTTATAAAACTATTGATATAAATAAAAATAAATTAAAATTAGATCAAACAAATTATGATGCAAATGAAATATTTAATGAAGATATAGGTTTATTATGTTTAGAAATAAAACATAATTTAAAATTATCATTATTAGATTTTTTTAATAATTTAGAATTAGATGTTAATTATCCATTATGTATTTTGCGTGATCGAGATAATAAAAAAAAAATAGAAAAGTATAAGTTATTACATGATGAAAATAATATTCCTGTATTAAAGATAAACAAATTAAAAGATATATTAAAAGTAAAAAGTAAAACAAAAGAGGATCATATATTAATAAAATATAAATACAATAAAAATTACTATTATGATATTTATATTTATAGTAAAAACAAATTTAGTATTGTATTTAAGTTTGGTGAAAATAATATTAATAAAATAAAACTGAATGATATAATAAATGAAATAAATAATATATTAGATGATTTTAATTTTAAAATAGGGAATAGTAATAAAATTAATAGTATAGATGAGTTTATTTATTACAATAATAATGATTATATAAAAATAAATAATTCAAACGAGATAAAGTGTAGTGAGTTTAATATAAATTTAAGTTTAAATGAGCTTATAGATAATCAACAAAAGAAGAGATTAATAAATAATTTTTTAAATTATGTTATATTAAATAATACAGATTATGATTTAGATATTAATAAAATAGAAGTATTATACAATAATAATCAAGAAGATATAATAAAAGATATAATAGAAGATGAAGGTGAATATAAGATATTATTAAATAAAAATAATGAATTAGTAGATGAATTAAATAAGATAAAATTAAATAATAATAAAATAAAATTATTTTATAAGAAGAGTTTTAATTCCGATTCCTATAATTATTTGAAAAAGTTTTATAAAAATGTGATGACTTATGAACAGGATAAACAATCTATGTTATTAAAGTGTCCTTTAAGTGGAGCGATTACAGAAAATTTTAAAAAGTTTTTATTTAATAATGGAATGTTTAATGAAGATGATTTTAGTAATATAAATATAAATATGATATTTGATAGTACTAATAAAGAAGATAAAAATTACTGTTTAAATATGTTATATAATAGTAATAGACAAACAGAAATAAATGTATTTATTCATTTAACAAAATTACAAATAACTGTTTTTAATATAAGTACATTAAATGAATTAAAAAATATAAAAGATAGTTTTATAAACTTTATAAGATTTAATAATATAAAGAAACAAGATAAATTAATATTATCAAATAATTTGTATAGTGAAGTTCAAGAGAATATATATAAGAATTATAATAATATATATAATTTATATAATATTAGTAATAAAACTAATTTAAATGAATATTATTTATACTTATTATATAAAGGTTTGGATGATTCAAAAGACGAAAGTGTAGATGATATGATTAATTTAGATGATGATATTAAGTTAATAGATGATAGTGATGATGATATTGATTTGGAAATGAGTTCAAATGATGATGAGGATGAGGATGAAAGTAGTGATAGTGATGATGAAATAGACTATGATAATATAAAAAATATAGATAATGAATTAAAATACAAAATAGAACAAAATACTACAGAAAATAGAGAACTTTATACAAAATTATTTTCAAAAGAATATAATCAATTATGTATATTAGAAAAAAGACCTAGTATTATATCAGATGATGATATAAAAATTTTACAAGAACGTGAGACAAAAGGAGAGATATTAATAAATGGTTCAAAAACTGATTATTTTAATAAATTAATAAATTTAGATGAAAATATAATTGATTTAGAGATATTAGATTATAAAATTATATTGAGTGATAAATCTATTAGTAATTTAAGTATAGATAAGAAAACTAAAGAGGAATTAAGTATAGAAAAGAATATTAATAAAACTAAGTTGGCATTTTGTAAAGGACGTTATTATACAATAAATATAAAATATAATGAAAATGATGTTAATAAGAATAAATTAATCTTATGTGAGAAATTATACATATCGAACTTACCTTATGTTATATTTAATGAAAGTAACATAAAAAAAGATGATATAAACATAATAAATAATCTAGGAGAGGAACTTGATTATGAACAGTATATGAATGATAAAACAAATGAATATACAATAAAATTTAAATATAAACAAACAGTGCAAAATGATGATAATTTTGTGAGTTTATGTCTATTAGATGAACAAACTGAAAAGATATTAACAATTTTAGAAGATGAAGATGGTAATAATTATACATTAAATAGTAATAATGGACCAAAAAAATATTATTATGATGAAGATTTATATGGTAATAATTATTTTGTTTGTTTACCAGGAACATCAAAATCATCACAACAATTAGATAATAATGAATTTGCTCCAAATTATATAGTAGATGGATCTAGTGGATTATGTTGTTTGAAGAAAGGATTACATAAAATTACTGATATATATGATAATAAAAATAAGAAACCATATGATGCTTCAATCTATAACAAGGAACGTTTAGATAAATTATTTACTGAAGAAAGTGATTATAAGTTAAAACATTTAAAATTAGGTAAAATTTATAAACCAATATATGATAATATAATGAAGTTTTTAAGTATTGAAGATAATATAGAATTAAGTTATAAGAATAATCGTGAGTTAACTGAAGGTCATTTATATAGATTAGGTATAATAGAAGATAGTAATATATCAAATATGATATTAAGTTTATTATATATTATGAAATATGAAAAGAAAAATTTAAATATAGATTTAAAATTAAATTTTTTATTAGATAATAGATATTTTGAACTAGAATCTATAAAAATGATGTTTAATTTATATATAGACAGTTTAGATATAAATGAATTATTAAATTTAAATAATGGAATTTATGTAAAACTACCTGAAAATTTAGTTAATGCTAGTAGAATGGTAGATTATGATGAAAAAACATCTAAAAGCGAAATTAAAATTAAAAATGATAAGATTGAAAATATAATAAGAACAGGATTAAAAGAATACATTAATAATAATCTTAGTAATTTAGATATCAACTTAATATGGGATGTTATGTCTGATATATTTAAAATAAATATAATAATTATTGAAGTAACAAATAAAAATGGTATATTAGAGAGTGCAATTAGATGTCCTAATATAAATAAAAAAACAAGTATATTAAATAAAAGATTTAAAAACTATTGTTTGTTATTAAAATTTAAAAATACTTATCAACCCTTGGTTTTTTATAAAAAAACTAAAGATTTATTTAATATGGTATTTAATGTAAATAATAGATCATATGGTTATTTAGAACAATTATTTGATAAATGCTTATTAAAATACAATAATAATATTTATAATAATGTTTTATTAAATGCAATTTATAATGATGTAAAAATAGAAAACTTCATAGTAATAAGTGATACTGATTTAGAAGATATAATAGAAGAAGAAATAAATATAAAATATGTAATAAATATGAATTTAAATAATGTAGGAATATTATTATCAAATAAAGATATAAAGAGTGAATTATTTATTCCAATAAATAGTCTAAGACATAAATTATCATATAAAAAAATGATAGGTAATAATAAAATAAATAATATATTTTTAGATAATATTGAAAATAATGATATAGTTAAAACTATTGACGAAACTAAAACTATAATAGAATCTTATTATAAATTACATGAAAAAGATATATTAAATTTAAATAATAAATATTTAACAACTGTAATAAATAAGGAAGAATACATAATAGGTATAGGTTTAAATATTAATGAATATGTTCCAGTAAAAAGAAAAAAAGTAGCAGATTTTGATTTAGATATAAATGATACATTAGAGGGATATCATTATTATAAACAAAAACAAAATATAGATGTATCAGTATTACAAGATATGAAAAATGAGAATATATTATTATATTATAAAAGATTTATGGAATTTATTGGTGAATTATTAGAATTAAAAGATGATAAATATAAACTTGAATTTAAAGAATTATGTAATAATAAAGAGTATAAAGATTTAGAAAAAGAATTAAAAAAAATATTAAGTAATAATGTTGTTTTTGATGATAATAATTTAATAGAAAAAATAAATAATAATTATTTAATAAATATAGTAAAAGATAAAAAGATATATTTATCTAAAAATATGTATAATATATTTATTAATAGAATAATATATGATTTAATACATAATATATATAGAAGAAATGAAATAATAAATAATTGGTTTGATAAAACAATAATAATAAAAGAGAATCAAAATAATTTAATATATGATAAAAATGATCTTGAAACAGAAACCATATATGAATTATATAATAATCGTATAAGTGATAAATATTATGATAAAGTAGGTATAAATTATGAAAGATTAAAAAAAAATGATGTATATACAAAAAATACTAAATATTGTGAAAAAGAAAATGAGATAAAAGATGATGATGGTATAAATTATATTTATTTTGGATTTAAATCACTAATTAAAACAAATGAGATTTACTATAGTGATTGTATATACTACTATATAGGTAAATATATATTTGATTTAAAAACTAATATGATTGAAACTACTCGTAATTTAATAGCAAATAAATTAAAAGAAAATATAGAAAACAATTATTTAATATCAAATAATGTAAAAATAGAAAATGTTGATTTACAAATGTTAATTGAGATATATACTGATTTAACTAAAATGCATTTATATAGTTCAATATCTAGTCTTGGAGAATTAGTAAATAAATTAATATCAGTAGAACATTGGATTACAGAACTAGATTTATCAATAATAACAGAATTAAAAGATGTAACAATAAAAATTATGTATTCTGATAGAGAAGATGGAGTTATTAATAAGGTTCGAACATTAGGAAATAATAGTAAAAATATTCATTACATATATTTACAAAAAGTTTATGAAAAGAAATTATATTTCTATATGAAACAAAAATAATATATTAAAGAAATAAATAAAATAATTAAAAATACGATTATAGTAATAGTTACAATATAAACTTTTAAATTTTTTGAATTATTATTATTATTATTTAAAAATATTTTTTTTAAATTATTATTAAGCTTCTCAAAAATTTTTGAATTTTTACTATTACCTCCTGTTTGTTTATTATTTATTAATATATTATTTAAAATATTTTTCTGAAAATTATTTAGTTTACTAATATCTCCTGTAATTTTAATATTTTTATTATTGGAACCGCCTAAAATTTTATTATTTTTTTTATTAACATATAAAATATTTTTAAGTGTATTATTTACTAATTCTTTTTTATTACACTTTTCAATACTTACAATAATTCTCTTTTTAATTAAATCATTACATTTTTTTAATGTATTATTAATAATATTAACATTTTTTATACATCTTTTATTTAAAACATCTGAATAAAATTTTAATTGTCTAAGACCATCTATGTCATACATAATATATATATAGATAAAGTTTTTATGAAGAATTATCCGATATTATTGAATTATATAGTTCAATTATATCATTATTTAATTGACTATAGTTTAAAGTACCTTTCATTGAATACATATGACAATCAATAAATTTTTTATCTTGATTTAAGTTGTTTTTAATAACTTCAATAATTTTATTATAATTATCAATAAATAATTTAGTAATAATAGAATTAAAATAATTAAAATTTGATGGCAGTGATTTTACCATTCTATAAATACTTGTATTTAAATTTTCATACATAATTAATTTATTATAATTACTATTTCTACTTGATTTATCATTTTCAAAACCTGGTTCATTATGTAATGGATTTTTTACAAAAACCATTGATTGAATAGATAATAAAACAGTAGTTATATTATTACAAGAAGACCACTGAGGTCCAGCCCAAGTATTGAGAATAGATAAACATACTTTTCCATTTACATATAAATTAGGATTAAATCTTGTATAACCATTTTGAGTACAATATTTAACTATTGGTGGTTTAAACGGATATTCATCTGAAATAGTTATATCAAATAAATAAAATCCATAACAATACGGAGTATTATCTGGACCAATCATTAATATTTTAATATTATAAATATTATCCTCATTAATATAATGATATATACCATGAGATTGTAAATTATTAATTTCTAAATCTTTAATATCTTTAACTAATCTTTTTGCATTAATTTGATTCATAATAATTTATTATTAATTATTTTCTAAGTAAATTAAATAATTAAATTTTTTTTTTTTTAAAGGAAATTACTAATATAATATATTGATACTCTAGGTAATATTTTAAAATTGATTTTATAATTTAAAGAATAAAATATATAATAAATTTAATGTCAGAACAAACTTTTGAAAACGAACTTTCTATAATCAAAAAAAAAAACTTTTTAAAAATATTGAATAATTCATTTGAAAAACCAACTGATAAAGATGCTACACATACATCTATAGGTTCAGGTGAATATGGTGGTAAATGGTTTGTAGCAGACCAAAATTTAAAATATTTTTACAAAAATATTGGAGATGCTATATTTGATGATAATATAGAATTAAATATAGTTGAAAGACATAAAGAAAGATCTCCTATTTTAATTGATTTAGATATTAGATATACTGATGATGTTCAAACTAGACAATTTGATTTTAATTTTATAAAGAAGTTTATTAGTTATTATATTACTTTAATTAAAGAGTCTTATAAAGATTTACCTAATTTATGTGAAGAATGGGATGAATTATTGGATTTTCATGTATTATTAAAAGACGATATAGTAAAAACAGGTGATAAAATTAAAGATGGAATTCATATAGTTATGCCTAATTTTATAACTGAACCAAATATACAATATTGGTTTAGAAACGAATTAATTTCACAAAAACAACCATATAGAAATGAATTATCTGAGATGTTTAAAAATATTAAAAATAAAAATCCTTTATCTGAAGTAATTGATGAAAGTGTAATTTATAGCAATGGATGGCAATTATATGGATGTTGTAAACCAAATAATATTCCATATAAATTAAAACATATATATGGGATCAAAAAAGTTGATAAAATTCAAGATGATGATTTTATATTTGATGAAGAAAAAAAATTAGTTTTTAGAGAAAAAGATTTTAAAGATGAAATTAAAAATAAAAAAAAATTAATAAGAACATATTCTATTAGATATAATAAAAAATTTAAAAATGATGAAAATAATGAAGAAATTTTTAAAAAATTGATTCTTAATAACAAAAATATTAAGATGGTTAATGATTTAAAAAGTAAAGAAGAATATATAAAAACTAAAATGATGAAAATTTCTAATTCTCAAAAAAAAAGTAAACCAAATCATATATCTAAACATAAAATTTATAATAAACCTGGTGATGATAATCATTTAGATTATATTAAAAATCTTATTATACTCCTTTCACCACAAAGAGCTGATAGTTATAATGATTGGTGGTCTGTTGGTGTATGTTTGCATAATATTGATGATAGACTAAAGGAAGATTGGATTAATTTTAGTAAAAAATCTCCTAAATATAAAGATGGTGAATGTGAACAAATGTGGGATTATTTACCATCAGGTAATAAAGAAAAAGAATTATTATTTCCTTCATTGATTAGATGGGTTAAAAATGATAATATTGATGAATATAATAATTTATATAATAAATTAAATAAAGATGTAAATTCTGAAGGTGACTTATCAAAAAAAATTATTTCATCATTATCTCTTACAGAATCCGATATAGCTGATGTAATTTATAAATATTTTAATGGTTTAGGATTAGATGAAGAACTTAAATATATATGTTTAAATTTAGGAAAAGGTATGTTCGCTCAATTTAGACAAGATTTACATAGATGGGAAGAAGAAGATGAAACTAATGCTGGAGCATTTTTAAGAAATACATTTAGTAATGAAATTTTAGATTTATATAATGTTAAATTTAGAGCATCTGTTAGTGATAAAATCACTAAAGCTACTTTAGAACAAAATGATGAAGAAATTGAAAGACTTGAAGAAAGAAAGAAAAAAATAGATAAAATGGTTCATTGTTTAAAAATTACAGCAAAAAAAAATACATTGCTTAAAGAATGTAATCATAGATTTCTTATGAAAAATGCTGTTAATAATTTTGATAAACAAGAAGAACTTATCGGATTTACAAATGGTGTTTATGATTTAAAAGAAAATCTATTTAGAAAAGGTTGTCCTAGTGACTGGATTACTAAATCTACTAATATTGAATATAATGAATTTACTATGGATTCTCCTGAAATTATTCAATTACAATCAATTATTAATAAAATTTTACCTATTAAAGATGTAAGAGAATATTTTCTAACTATATTATCCTCCTGTTTATCCGGTAAAAAATGGCAAGAAAAATTTTATGTATTAACTGGTTCTGGTGCTAATGGTAAATCAGTACTGAATAATTTTATCAAAAACTGTTTCGGTAAATATTTTCAATCTATGAATGTAGCTGCATTATGTAGTAAAAGAGGTGATGCTGCAGCTGCTAATCCTGAATTAGCAAATATTAAAGGTAAACGAATTATTACTTTTAGTGAACCTGCTAAAGATGAAATCGTTAATACTGGTAAATTAAAAGAATGGACTGGTGGTGATGCTATTTCATGTCGTGCACTTTTTCAAGGTCCTATTGAATTTACTCCTCAAGCTACATTCTTCTTATTATGTAATGATATTCCTGCATTTCCTTCAGAAGATGATGGAACATGGCGTCGTGTTAGAATTATTGATTTCCCTTCTAAATTTAAAGAAGAACATGAATTTACAAATAAAAAATATGAATTCTTAAGAGATTGTGATGTTGATTCTAAATTAGCTGGATTAACTGATGCATTTATGTGGTTATTAATTCAATATTATACTAAATTTAAAGATTCTATGAGTAATGGTGGAATCAAAGAACCTAAAGAAGTTATTGCATCTACTTCTAAACAAAGAAAGAAAAATAATCCAGTTCAACAATATGTTGAAAATAGAATTGAAGTTGTTAATGACAGAAAAGTTGGTATTACAATTACACAAATGAAAAATGATTTACTTGCTTATTTCAGAAGTGATGGTTATCATGATAAAAATATTCCTAAAAGAGAAGAAATTAAAGAAAAATTTAATATTATATATCCTAATATTATAAAAACTGCTCTTGGTTTAGATATTGAACTTGATACTAGTAAAATTAAATGGAATAGAATTAAATTTAAAGCAAAAGAAGATGAAAACTCTAATTCTGAACGTGATTGTATTAAATCTACTATTAACAATAAAAATAATAACTCCGATTCTGATTCTGATTCTGATTAAAAACTTTTATTTATTTTTAAATATTTTTTTTTATTCTTAAATATTTAAAATATTTAAAATTGATTACATATTCATATTTATATATAAATATGTTAAGAACATGTTCTATTTCTAATATAGATAATTTTAAACTAAATCCAAATTGGTTAAGAGTTGGAATTTTACCATATTATAAAAAAAATAACAATATTTATTTATTACTAGGTATATATCAAGTGTCAAAAGAACATTATGAAATTTGTGCTTTATCTGGTGGTTATAAAAGAACTATAGAAACTATTCTTAATGGCGCCTTTAGAGAATTTAATGAAGAAACTGAAGAACTATTTAATGAATATAAAGATGAAATTAAAAATGATATTTGTAATTCTCCTATTATTTATAGTTATGGTAAAAATGGTGTAGATAGAATACTTTTCTTACTTAATATATCTAAATATATAGAACAAATATGTAACAAATATAATATATCTGCTATTTCAATTAAATTTCTAAAAAAACTATTTAAACAACATTTTGAATCAAAAAAAAATACTGAATTATACGGTATTGACCTTATTGATATTAATAAATTAGTTTATAATTATTGTGATAAAGATATATATAATGATTTAATTATATTTATGAAAAAAAATAATATTTATAGAAATTCTAATTTAGAAAAATTCATTAAGAATCTCTAAATAACTCTCTTATACAACTCCTTATTTTATAAAATAAATAACTACATACATTCCCTAATCCACAGCAACATAATACACATCCATTCATATTTGTATTTAATCCACGCTCCATCTTATCCACACCCTCATTAAAACGTTCCCCATAATATCTATCATCATCTAACTCTTCTAATCCTTTATTTATTTTTTCATCTAATTCTACCGTTATCACATTATTATCATTCATTACTCTTTTTATATTATCTTCTATTAAAACTCTCTTTTTATTATCAAAACTTGTGTTATTTTCTATTATTTTATTATTCATCAATTCCATATTTTTCCTTATCTTGTATCCTTTCCATACTGATTGAATTTTCATCATACTTTTTATTTTATTTATATTTTTACGATCTTTATAACCTACTATAACATTTTGAACTTTTTTTATATTAATTTCTTCTATATCTTTTATATCTTTTTTTATATCATCTTTTAATTTTTTATTTATTATACATCTTTGTATATTTGTTAAATTTCTTTTAAAAGATATTTCTTCTTTTATTTTATTTAAAAATTTATATTTTAAATATATATCTCTTAAATAAACTTTATCTACAACCCAAAAATCATTAAACATTTATATATATATATATATATATATACACTTTTTAAATATTTTAATTTTTACTCATTTATAATATACTCATTTTTAATGATAAATTATATTTCTTTTTTTTATCCATAATTTCTAGTAATTTATTTAGATCATTTTCTATTTTACCAAAATTATTATTTAAATATTTTATATACATTTTATAATTATAACCATTTTTTAATACATTTTCTTTTTTCTTTTCTATATATAATTTAATAAACTTATTTAAATTATATAAATTTACTAATTTTACTATATGATATGAAAACACATTTGAATCATTATCTAAATATTTTTTACATTTTTTATTATTTACTAATAGATCATTATATTTTTTTATATTATAAAATATACAAAGTTTACTACACTGTTTCAAATTAAACATTATCATCTTTTTTATATTATGTTTATAATTTTTATAATTTAATATATTCTTTTCCCATAACTTTATATATATATCTATTATTATTGCTAATGTTTCTACATAAGATTCATTTATTAAAAGGTTTTTTTTATTAATACAAAATAAATTACTAAATTCTAAAAACGATTCATTGTCTTCATATTTATTATCTATATCTAATAAATGTATTACTTCATGAATTACTAATTTTAATAATTCTTCATTTCTGTAAATTAATATATTATTCCCCCAATTCATACCTGTATTTACATGTTTTGGTGTTATATTTTCATTACATATATGATTCTTAGTGCAAGGTAATTTTTTTTTAAAAGGTGTATCATATATTTCTAAATTTATATCTTTATAAATATTTGATATATTCATCATAAATATTAATCTATTTACTATTTTACTTAATAATCCTTCAATTATTACTTTATCTTTATTATCTTTCGTATAATAATAAATACTTATTATTATATTTTTATATTTTAATTTATAACTATATTTATATTTTATATTTTTATTTATATAATCACATATTTCTTTATCAATAAATCGTCCATTGTTTATAGATAAATTTCTAATTTTTTTTTTCTTTATTTTATCTTTATTTATTCTATAATTCTTTTTAAAATTATTTAATTTTTTATATAAAACTTTTATATTCATATTATTTATATATATTTTTTTTTGTGTTTAATTTTTATTTCTTTAATCTTTTATATTATATAAATGTTATCACTCATATTACCAGTTATTGTAATTATTGGTTTATATTTTATATATTCACAAGTATCATCATTAAATTATTTAGCAGAACAAATTATTGACATATTAAATAATAATATTAAAGATATCAAAAATAATTCTGATAAAATTTCTAATGAAATTTCCGAAACCTATAATAAACAAAATGAACAGTCTATTTTTAATCCTGAATATTTATTAAATAAACTTATGACTCCTAATAATTCTAATACAAACAGTGAAGTTGATTCTCTAAAACAAAATATAGAAAATAATACAAATTCTATTCTTAAAGAATTATATGATGAAAATCAACAAAAACACAATAATGAAGATGAATATGAAGATGAAGATGATGATGATGATGATGATGAAGATGAATCTGAAGATGATGAAGAAGATATTATTGATTTAGATAAAATTAATTCTGTAAATAATAATAATCTACAAATTAACAAACATCAAGAATTACTAATAGAATCTTTAAACAATAGTGAAGAAGAAAGCGGTGAAGAAGTAGAACAAGAAGAAGAAGCTGAAGAAGAAGCAGAACAAGAAGAAGAAGCTGAAGAAGAAGCAGAACAAGAAGAAGAACAAGAAGCAGAGGAAGAAGAAGAAGATAATGAAGAAGAAGTTGCAGAAGAAGAAGTAGAAGAAGAAGTAGAAGAAGAAGCAGAAGCAGAAGTAGAAGCAGAAGAAGAAGCAGAAGAAGAAGCAGAAGAAGAAGAAGAAGAAGAAGAAGAAGAAAGAGAAGGAGAAGCAGAAGAAGGAGAAGCAGAACAAGACGAAGAGGAGGAAGAAGCAAAAGAAGAAGCAGAAGAAGAAGCAGAAGAAGAAGCAGAAGAAGAAGCAGAAGAAGAAGAAGAAGAAGAAGAAGAA